>Ga0272440_1002187_pt1 | contig 15451 bp, 4 predicted proteins | sample SSMMMBAug17_FD_192440 | JGI IMG/M metagenome (GOLD analysis project Ga0272440, IMG submission 192440) | Marine sediment archaeal communities from Little Sippewissett salt marsh, Falmouth, MA, United States - SSM-MMB-Aug17 | ecosystem: Environmental > Aquatic > Marine > Wetlands > Sediment ... | reverse complement strand
GTTTGGGATCATTTAGAACGGAATTTACCTCCAGACGATCTGAGCAATATTGTTAGCTTGTTAACTGTTACTCCAGATGAAGCTGAAATCAACACACTTAATTAAATTAAATCTGACAAAACGCCCGAGTTCATTTGTGAAATATAAATATAACAGATAGTATGAATAATTAATTATGCGGTCCTAGCATGAATTGTGCCATAGATTTTTATTATATCAAAACTTTTTAATATTTTTTAACGAATCAATTTAATTAATAAAATTGAATATTCAAATTGTTTGTTTGTCGGCTAACACCAAAAATATTATATTAGCCGGATTCGTATAAGACTAGGTTATACTCCCAATTTTGTACGTTTAGATAGTGTAACAAAACAAATATTGTACTAAAAGTTCGATTGTAAACAAATTTAAAAAAGGACTATTTTGAAATCCTCTGACATTGGCTATTGAGTTGTAATTCAACAAAACACAAAGCAAGGAGCAGAATCCACTGAAGTCGGTAGCTGAGCGTGAGGTAGTTCGATGAGCAATAACACAACCGGTTTAGACTACATTTATCCACCCAAGTACTAGAGTTTTAGTGCTGAGCAACCACGCAATAGTTATGAGGTTTGTAACCCACCTAAATGCGTGGAGATCTTGGCTGAGCAATAACGCAACCGGTTTTAGCTTTTTGAAAAACAACCAAGTGCTTGGAGACTGAGGATGAGCAAACATGCAATCGGTTCTAAGCCTTAAAAAGATCAAAGTACGAGCTGATCAAGGCAAGCACACAACCGGTTTAGAGTTTTAAATCCAACCAAGAGCGAGGAGTGAAATACTGAGCCTCAACGCAATCGGTTTAAATTGAGTATTCAAAAAGTGTTTGATAAAGTTATTAAATTTACCTATAGTTCAGGTCAAATGAATTGATAACTTAACAATTCAGGACAAGGCATCTATATGGCAAATTAGGTATCAATTCATTTGTCTCAAACCATAACTCAAGTTCCGAAAAAATAAGCTGACTATAATACATAAATAATTTTTTACATTTTTGATTTTTTGAAAGATAAAACATATAATAAGGTAACAAGGAGAAAACATGAATACTTCCCCAATTAGACTATTTTCATATATAATATTTATTTTAATAATAATAAATAGTTTATCAGATTCATGGGCATCTCAATCAATTTTTTTGCATGAATCAACCTCAAATGCTTTCACTTTTTTTAATGAAACAACAAAACAGTACAAAATTCCTTCTGCAATAAAAAATTCATGGCTTCATAGAATATATATGAACAGAGATAATAATCATTTAGTTGATTTCTACAATGAAAATGCATGTGATGCCTTTAAGTATGTGTTTGTCGATTTTATTTTAAAAGATACAACTAATGCGATAGAAAATTTACCTGATAATACTTATGACATTTCTTACCAAAGCTTGGAAGAAATTTATCACTCTATTGATAGACTGCCAAAAGAGAAATTAATTGATTATCTTGATGCTTCTATAAAAGATTCTTTATTTGGAATAAATAACTTTATAATTTCCTTAGCTAATTTTTTGTCTTCTATAAAATTATATGAAACGTTTTTATTAGAGAGTAAATTTAAAGAATTTTATTCTATTAATTTTATTAAAAATGATATGGAAGCTATTTTGAATTACTATAAATATACGATAGAAAAAGCAGCAGGAAATGTACCAGATAATGATATTTATTTTCGTAACGCGGCAAAGTCTTTTGAAAAATTAGATAACAAATTAGGAACATTAGGGTTTTTAGAAAATGAAAGTAGAAAACTATTAGAACCAATAGGAATTGATGTACCAATGAAAAGAATTGAATATTCTGAAACTTTAACAAAATTGAATAAAAAAATTGATGAATTGAAAAACCTTTTAGAGGCAACAATTGATAAACATGCTAAATTTGTTGAATTAGTAAATAAGAATAAACCACCAAATTTTCAGTATACTGATGTTATAAATGCAATAAATCTGAAAGAGACTGAAAAATCAATATTTAATATCAATAATGATATTGTCGAGCTCACGGAGGTAAATAATAAATATACTCAATTATTACAAGAACTTCCAAATAGTAGCCAAATAAAGAAGGATGTAATAGACCAATTAGGGAAAATAATAAAGAAACAAAAAGATATTGCATCAAAACGAAAAGTATTTTTAGAAAATATTGGAAGAACTTTTTCAGTTTGTACGAATTTTTTAACTATAGGTCTAGGAATAATGAAAATATGTAAAGACCTTTCAGATATTGAAAAAAATGCAAAAGAAAAACAAGATGTTATATTATACTTTAAAAATATGAATTCATTTAGTATGATCAATCAAGATATTGAATGTATGAGCTGTAATCAATTTGTAGATGAAATAGGTTGCCAAATACATTGTGCTTTAAATTACGTTGAAAAAGTATTATTTGATGTAACATCAACAAGCTTCAAACAATATGTCAGTTCAATAGGATCGCAAGGTTGGATAGATGCTTTAACAAATGATTATTTAAATTTGGCTGCTGGGGCATTTGGCTTAACAGATGATGTACTATGGATGTTTGGAAAAAAATCAAAAGTGATACCTATAATAGGGCTTCTCTGTTCAATTGGAGATGAATTCCTCAAAAATTGGAGCCACCAGGGATTTGAAAAATTAGGGGCAATGACAATTGCATCAAATATTGCTTTCCAACATTTTGAAAAAAGCATACTTAATAGCAATCGCTCCCTTACCGACAAAGACAAACTTCTCCTTCATTCTTTGGCTTTTTATTCTGGAGTTAACCTAAAAAAACTATATTATTTTCTTCCTGGTTTTAATGAAAACGCAGGAACTATAGGAATTGGATTATCAATTACCGCTGATATAAGTTCTGATGCTCTTTCGGTAAGTGCTTATGGAGTACCCTATGCAGTTGGCGGAGCACTTTTGGGCTCTATAAAATATTATGATAATTCTCGAGGTATTCTTGGAAAAGATATTGCCATTGAAATTGGTTTACTTCCAGATTATATAAACGACTATTTAACCCCTGTTTATTCAAAACATAGTGCAAATTATATATATAGCAAAAACATACTTTTAAAAAAACACAACATAGATGATTCAAACGCATTAAAATTAGATATAAACAATCTCGCAAAGTGTATTACAGTTGAAGAAATTGATGGAGGAACGTTATTTTATATCAGAAAAGATGATATTTTGAATTCATTGAGAAGAAATTCAGAACCGATTAAATTTGAAGATCTTAAATGGGAAGAAAAAGCTGTACTTATTGATGTTAGAGTATTGAAGAATGATTCAGAAGAAGATTATTTTCGCGATATTCTGAGTGATACTGAAACAGATATTAGTATGTCATACGTTGTTTATAAAGATATATATAACACATTTAACAACACAAGGTTAAAGAAAACAATAATTTCAAGTACAAGAAGAGGTTTATATTTAGGGCCAAAAGAACTAGATAGCAATCATTATGGTTTTCCTCCTGGTGATATAAGATTGTTTTTGACCAATGCTGATAGTACACAAGATAGAAGAATTCAATTTTTGGTTTATAAAAATTATGGACATGGGTGTAAAGGAAGTCAAGAAATATTAGACATTGATGGATACTGGATTGAAGGTAATGATGCAAAAACTCCATACAAACATAATAAGACTGAATTTGATTTAAGTAATATAGACAAAATTGTTTTATCAAAGCAATCATATGAACATGCATATAACTGGGGTGGAAATGCAATTCCTCATGACAACTCTCCAAATGGAATAAAAATTATTGTACCTGATAAACCCTGGATGCTAGTGCTTTGTGATGGAAATAATTTAATATTTCTTTTTGGAAAAAATGATCAAGAATTGAAATACACTCTATGGAGTAGTCTATCTGGTAAAATATATGGCGACGTGCCACAAACAATGTTTAATTTTGATATTACCAATGAACAAACATCTGCCTCATTATATATAGGTAATGATCAATGTTTTATAAATAATTTTATGATTATTGTGAGTGATTTTTATAATAGCTTTGAAGTTGATTCAAAATTTTTATATGAGTTTCATAAATGGTTTAAAAATGTACTTATAGAAAGATTTGGTGAAGAATATGAATTTGCTTATAATTCAACCATTGAAGAAGATTATAGAAATGGTTTTGTTCATAAAGATGTAAAAGGTATAGGAAAAGATATATATTATGCTTTACATGGAAAGTTTGACGAAGTAAAAAACATTGAATCTCTATATATAAAGGTTAATAATCCAAAAGAAACAGAGGTGATAATAAACGAAAATAATTTTTCAAACTACAATAATACTCAGTATGCCTATTTTTCAACCAACAGATATTCTGCATTAAGAGATCATATTATTTATCTCCAATTTAACAATCCAAATCAACAGTTTTCAGAAATATTAAATGATGATAATTCTTATGCTGATGTCAAATTATATGCCAATTTGGATAATATTGAGACAGAAACAATAGGCGGAGACCAAATTGTTGAAGCAATAAGAGTAGAAAAGAATAAACTCTTTTTTAAATTGCAATATAGTGGAACATGGAGAGTGATTTCAATTTTAGCAGAACAAAATGAACCCAATACTTTTCCAACACCTTCTATTCAAAAAGTCGTGGCTCAATATCCAAGAGAAATTTACAATCTTAATCATTACACATACAAAAAAATTATTTCTGCAGGTTATGCTCATTCTTGTTATCTAAAAAATGATAATTCAGTTTGGGTATGGGGGAAGGGAGACGTAATAGGTGATAAATCCACAAATGATAAAGTTAATGAAGTTCCGATTATTGATTTGCCACCAATTTATAGCATTTCAACAAATTCTAATCATAGTTTAGCTATTACTATGGATGGAAACGTTTGGATGTGGGGAAACAATGATTATGGACAACTGGGAAATGGTACTTTTGAAAATAGTTTATTTCCTATTAAAATTGTCGGTATTAAAGATATTTTGTTAGGCGATACTGGTAATACCCATAGTGCTGTCGTAGATAAAAAAGGCGTTCTTTGGTGTTGGGGAAATAATAGCCTTGGACAATTAGGAAACGGAAAGCAAAGTCAACAGGTACTAATCCCAGAACAAATTCAAATGGATGACAATCCTTTTTTTATTAATATTTCAGTAGGAGGAAATCATTCAGTTGCTTTAGATAAAAATGGGATGGTTTGGACTTGGGGTTCAAATAATCATGGTCAACTGGGTAATGGTACAAATACAAACTCTAATAACCCATTAAAGATTAATGAAATTTCTAATATTAAAAGAATCTCGGCTGGTAATGAGCATACTATAGCATTAGACTCTTATGGAAAAATATGGATATGGGGTAACAATGAGAATGGCAGGTTAGGCGATGGAACATCTGATAAAGAAAAGAATATTCCTATTCAAATTACTGAACTAAATGAAATAGTCGAGATTGATGCTGGTTTCGGGCATTCCTTAGCTCTTAAATTAGATGGAACTGTTTGGAGTTGGGGAGATAATGATAAAGGACAATTAGGTTCTGGAGATTATGAGAGTAAAAACAGGCCAATACAGGTAAAAAATCTTACCAATATTGCAGCTATTTCTGCTGGACATTATCATAATTTAGCTTTGGATTTTAATGGTAATTTGTATTCTTGGGGATGGAATAATCATGGTCAACTTGGTGATGGTACTAAAATTGATAAGAATATCCCTATAATATCGAATGAAAATACAAATTGTTATGTAGAATTTCTTGATGAAAATTATATTGATGGATCATATCATATTGGTAAAGGTACTAAAAAATGGCTATTTAAAACAAAAGAAAAGCCTATACCTGGATTAAAATCTGTTTGTATTTTTCAAGATTCTGGTATGGGAATAAACCAAACTGAAGTAAATATAGGTGATATTAATGAAAACACAGAATTTCAAATCAATATAGATATTGATTTATCCCATAATAGTGGGAAATCTATTTTATATTCTGAATGGAAATTTATAGATGCCAGAGAAAATGATGTTCTAATTACAAATTCAAGATCAAATACATTTTGGATGAAAATATTAACAAACCATGCTCCTCAATTTAGTCCTCTTCAACAAACGTCAATAGGTGGAACTATTAATGAATCGTTCGGAATACCTATTCTCGTTCATGATGAAGAAAATGACCCGCTCGTTTTTAATGTAATTGGTGAAGGAAATATTGATTCAGAAGGAATACTCAATATTGAATTTAATGAGGTGGGAATTTATGAAACAACTATTCAAGTGTCAGATAATATAGATACAACTGTAAAAAAAATTCAATTTATTATCCATGATCATCAAGGAATAAATGATTTATTTACTGATGTTCCTTATCCGGGTTATGAAGATGTAAATTCAATTTATTCAGCCCTAAATCATCTTGCCTTACATGGAATTGTTATCGGAGAGTCCGGTTCTGAAGATAAAAGATATTTTAATCCTGAAAAAGAAATCTCTCAAGCTGAAGCGTTGAAAATGTTAATGAAATCAGCAGAGTATAGAGGATTCATAAATATCAATGTCACACCACGCACATTGAAAAATCTTATAAAATTTGATGAGGTAAATAATGTCATCTATAATTACAGTTGGGCCGAAAACTATGCTATTAAGGCAGAAGAACTTGGAATGATTCAAAATATTGAGTTTTGGGATCCGTCATCTAAATTAACAAGAATTGAGTTGGCAAAATGGATAACAATGCTTTTCAATTTAGAAATACCAATTGAATTTATATCATTAGATTTATTTAAAGCTTATGTACTTACTGATAGAGATTCTTTTGAAAATGAAGAATCATACAAATTAGCCGCTAATGCAAATTTCTTTGGATATATTGAAGCCGTTGATAATGTATTTATGCCTTATAATACAATAAATCGGGGTGAATTTGCACAAATCATGTCAAAAGTTTTAAGACGGCCTACTATAAAAAATGTTCTTTTTAGCGATGTAACTGAAAAGGAACTAAGACCTGGTTATGTTCTGCCTTCTGTGATTTATGGAAAGACATTTAAAATAATAGGATTAGAAGGATTAAATTGTGTGAAACTTTCTCAATATAATAGTCTGATTAAAGAAGAAATAAATTGCAACATCAAAATAAGAGTAATATCCGATGGTATTTTAAAAGAAACCAAGCTGTTAAATGATCTTTCTGATGATCCAATAATTCTTTCAACAAATCAAAATGAAATATCAGAGAATCAATTCATACAGCTTCTTTTTTTAGTAGAAGATGTTGATTCAAAAGTTATTGATATTCATAAAGAACAAATTTTTGTTATAAAAGCAGATAAGGATATGGATGGCGTAAGTGATGCAGAAGATTTATGGCCAAACTACTGGGCTTACAACTATGATGACAACAATAATGGTATTCCTGATATTGAAGATTCTTTATGGGGTATTCAGGATAAACAAGCTCTTGATACGATAATGCTTGATGATATAGAAATGACCATTATTGATGCTATTCTCAGTAATAAATTTATAGATTATATTATTCAACAATTAGATTTGAATGAGAATACAAATATTTCATCTGTAATACAGGTGCTACAAACAATTGCCAATGTTGAAGGCGGTATTGAATTATCGAAATTAGATATAAACAATGACATGAAAGTTGAAATTACTGATGCAATCTTGATGATGAAAAAATTGGTTAATAATCATAACCTAAATTTATGTTATTCTTCTTGTAAAGAAATTTTTGATCAATACGGCTCTATTGAAGATGGTTCTTATTTTATTTGTCCAAATATGTATAACAAAAATGAACTTATTGAAGTATATTGTGATATGACAACAGATAGCGGAGGCTGGACATTTTTCAATGGAAACATTGCAGAAAATAGCTATAGCAGTATAATAAATGCTTGCCCTGCAAACACAAAACCTTTTGAGCTTAAATCAACCAATCATGCAATGGCTTTAGAAAAGTATGTTAAAAATATTGCAGAAGATGAATGGTTCTTTGCAAATGCTTTTACAGGGCCAAATATTTCTGATACTTGTGAAGATGAACATAATGATGTTGAAGTTGGATATTTAATAGATGATCAAAGTTGGAAAAATTCTAATATTGATGAAACAACTTTTGGCATTAGTTCATCTAATAATTGTAACTTAAATATTTATGATCCTATTCCAATCAATCACGCATCTGGTTTAACAAACAGAAGTGGAAATAACTATTTTTATAATAATACCGAACAAGTTGAAAAGGGAATTGTAATTTGTTCAACTAATGATATTGATGCATATACAGAATTATCCCATGCATTTACTATTACTACCTACCCAGCTTCAGACTTTACTAATGATACTTTGGCTATGAATAATAAATTAGGAATTAATAATTATATTATTGAAGATTTTGAAGACGTTAATCTTGTTGAAGAACTATCAATTCAATTAGGAGATAATCCTCCTTTAACTCAATTATCTCAGATATATGATCCATCAACATGGGGACCTTCAGCGTGGGATGGTCAGTATGTAGTTTTAAACAGTACAGATAATGCTTTCAATTTACCACAGACAACTTTTAAATCGAGGATTACCTTCTTGATTAAAGATGGAACGACTTCATTCGGAATAGGTCTTTCAAATTTTCAAAGAGGTGAAACTCAAAACCACCCTATTATTATTAATGGTCAAAAATATATTGAAAATATTGCTAGTTTATCAAATTACACAGATTATATTGATCAAAATAGTGCAAAAAATATGTATCTAAGAATTGATGGCAATAATGGAGAAAGTATTGAATCAATAACTTTTGGATATGATGGTTCCAATGTTGATGGTTTGATGTTTGATCATTTAGCATTTAAGAAAAATGATTTAGAAAATGATGTTATTAATCTTGATGAAGGTCTTGTTGCATACTATCCATTTAATGCAAATGCAAATGATAGTAGTGGAAATGGATATCATGGTATTGTTAATGGGGCTATTTTGATTGAAGATGGCTATAAAAATGGAAGTAATTCATATAAATTTGATGGAAGCAATGATGAAATTATTGTAAATAACAAACCAATTATAAATAAATTTTCATATTCATTATGGATAAATATTAAAGGATTCAGTTCAAACCACGCCACTACTATTATACATCGTCAAGTTAACGAGGTTGATAATACAGAATGTTTAAGGTTTGATAATCCAGATAAAATACTGTCCTTTTATCTTATAATGGAAGATGGAAAATACCGTGAATTATTTGGTGGAAAATATTCTGGAAGAATGGAAGAGTGGATTTATTTAGTTGCCACATATGATGGAATTAATATGAAACTTTATGACAATAGCGAATTGATTGCTGTACAAAAATTTGATAGTCTTCAAGACTTATTACAAGTTAATAATCCATTTATTATTGGTGGTGAAAGGGATAATGGGAAGCCAATTGCTAGCTTTAAAGGCTTTATTGATGACCTTCGTATTTATAACCGTACTCTATTAAAATCTGAAATTAAACAATTATATAAAGAAGGACTGTATGCATCTTATCAAGATGACTACCCAAATACTTGTGATGATGCTACACTTATAGAAATGAACAAAATAATAAACGCAAAAATAGATTATCAAGGCCAAAATGAAAATGATGGTGACTGTGATTATTTTCAAATTGAAATTCCAGAAGAAATGGCTGTTTCTATTTTTACAACAGGTGATACTGATACCTATGGAATTCTATTTAATTGTTGCAATGGTTCGCCTCCAAATTGTTCGATCAGAATAGATGATAGTAACAATGGTGATAATAATAATTTCAGAATCAATGAGATATTAGAAAAAGGAACATATTATCTTAAAGTTAGACATGAAGACATAACTAATGGAACTGGTAATTATAATTTACATTTGCAAAAAAATGATGTGCTGGATTTGGATGATGGACTTGTTGCTTATTATCCATTTAATGGCAATACAAACGATGAAAGTGGAAATGGGAATCATGGTATACCCAAAAATAGTGTAATGCTGACAACAGATCGATTTGAAAATTTTAATAGTGCATATAAATTTGACGATAGCAATGATGCTATAGAAATTCAAAACCCAATAGGACTTCCATCATTGAATGAGGCTACTTTAAGTTTTTGGGCATCTCATAGAAGTAAATACAGTAATGAAAATTATTCAACTATGTATTCGGAGTCAAATTTGGGTGAAGATACAAATTCATATTTTTGTGTTCAGTACAGCAATTCTACTGAAAAATTAGATTTGCATTCCTCATTTTTCGATGATGAACGTATATTTATAGAGACTTCGTTCATTATTCCCTTTGATAGCAGTTGGCATCACTACCTCATTACAAAAAAAGGAAATATTTATAACATTTTTGTTGATGGTAATAAAGTAGGTAGTGGTGAACAAGAATTCCCAAAAGGTTCAAAAGTAACTTATATTGGCGAAAGAACTCCTTCTACAAATTATCAGCCAATAATAGGTAAAATGGATGACATCCGCATATACAATAGAGCTCTTTCAGTATCAGAAATTAAATTATTATATTCAATGAATCAACAGAATATTCAAGATGACTACCCAAACACTTGCGATAATGCGCTTCCTATTGAATTAAATCAAACAATAAATGCTAATATAGATTACCCTGGCCTTAATGAAAGCGATGGTGACTGTGATTATTTCAAAATTGACATTTCAGACGAAAAGGCTGTTTCTATTTATACAACAGGTGATACAGATACCTATGGAATATTATTTAATTGTTGCAATGGTTCACCTCCAAATTGTTCGATCAGAATAGATGATAGTAACAATGGTGATAATAATAATTTCAGAATCAATGAGATATTAGAAAAAGGAACATATTACCTTAAAGTTAGACATGAAGACAAAATTAATGGTACTGGCAATTATAATTTACTATATGTATTAAATAACATTTTACAAGAACATGAAATTTATACTTATAATGCTGAAAAAATTCCATCTGAAGATAGCTGGGTAATAGTTAATTATAATGATTATGAATCAAAAGGGGCTACTATTGAAAATGGATTTCTTCATATAAAAGATTCGGATCAATATTTTGGTTCTGCAATACATTATTTGAAAGAATGGGATGTTGAAACTAACTGTAATAACATTGCAGAGTTTAATGTAAAGATTGTTTCAAATAGTGGTAACTCAGGTATTGTTATTGGCACAAGTAATGGTAGTCATAATATGACTTACGACCTTCTTACAAATAGAGTTATATCATATTATAAAAATGCTAATGGGATAAGGACAACTGGCAAAATAATAGATATTAATACTACTGATTTTAATACATATAAATTGAGCATAATTAAAGGAGTTGCAAAGTTATTTATCAATAATAACCTTGTTATAGAACAAACAGCAGGAACAGGAAATTATAATGGGAATGGTGTTGAATTTGGTGCAGGTTGTTCAAGTGCTACCGGAGAAGCATATTTTAAAGAAATAAGATTATATAAGCAATGTAATGAATAATGTAATTTTGATAACACCAAAAATTTTTCTTCAAAAATGGATGATGAGATAGGTGATTTCCGAAAAATATTAGCCAACAAAGGTAAATATATGAGAATCAATACGAGTAATAAAAAAAAGTGGCAAAAATATATTAATAATGCAAAATCAAACAAAGATATTTACTCTATTCATCAATCATTGTATAGTTTTGACTATGATGACATTATTTGTAAAATTCGTTTTGCCGTGAATGAAATAAAAAAAAAATATGGAGATTGTAAATTTTTTCTTTTTGGTTCTTTTGCTCATAAAGCTTGGTTAAATGATAACTCAGATATTGATATAGCTGTGAAGGGGTTAAAGCCAAAACATTTTTGGAAAGCATGGGTTCTGTTAGACTCTATGATTGATGATAGAGTTGTGGACTTTGTTGATATTGAGGACTTACATGAAACTTTTAAGAAAGTAATCTACAATGAAGGAATCATACTTTAGGACACATTTATGAGATTAGATTTAATAAAATTGATACAGAGAATTGAAAACGAAATACCGGTAATAGATAAAGTTGTTTCTAAAACAATTGATGCATGGATAAAAGGAGCAAAAGAACCATCTGAAGTTCAGGATATATATCTTGGATATGTCGCTTTAAATCTTCAAGGTTTTTATTCAGGTATTGAAAGATTATTTGAACTTATTGCATCAAATGTAGATAAGAGCCTCCCATCAGGAAGTAAATGGCAAAGAGATTTGCTTGTTCAAATGTCCAATGAATATGAAAACTTAAGACCGCCTGTTATAAGCAATGAAGTTGCTGACAATCTTAAAGAGTTTCAAAAATTTAGACATGTTGTGAGAAATATATACACTACAAGTCTTTCGACTGTAAAAATTGCTGAACTATTGGCCTTATTACCTGAAATGTGGGACTACACAAAATCTGAACTTTTTGAATTTGTTGTTTTTCTAAATGAATTAAAGTCAATATAGAACAGTTAATTTTAGACAACTGCCTTATTAAATGTTAATAAAGTGGGCCTTGATCATCGTTTCGGCCAAATGGGAACGTTGCAGTGATCACAATGTAGGGGCGAACCTTATGTTCGCCCTCGAACTAAAAACGTTTGCGAACAATTGTTCGAGGGCGAACACAAGGTTCGCCCCTACAATGTGGACGAAACGATGATCAAGACCATAAAGTGTAATTGTGTATATACAGAATCTACAAAAAATATTTTGGGATCACCAACGATATTCTTTTGATATAATTACAAATACACAAAAAACATTTTGTTTTCCTTCATAATCTTTATTCGGATAAGTCTACAAGTGTATACAAAAAAAATTATTTAAAAAAAATAACACTTTTTGTGAAAGAAATTTGTAATTTTTGTGTCTATATAATTCTATATTGTCAAAAATTACACTTTTTTCATAAGGAGTTAAATTAATATATGAAATATCAATCACCTAATAATTTTGTTATAAATGCTTGTCGAGTTCTTTCTGCGTTAGAAAAATCTATTAATAGGTTGGTTCGCCAGAACTATTTACATAGAAATCAAATCAATGAGAATGTTGAGATAGTTGCTGATGCAATTAAAAATACTCGAAACTGGATTTTAGCCTATAAAAATTTTAGTAATGTTCCATCATTTAAAGTTTTAGTTTCTAGATCAATTGAGGAATTAGTATCCGTTGTTAAACAATTAATGGATAGTTGCTCAACTGTACCAGGAAAGAAACAAGTTTCTAATAAACGAACAAAAAGTGAAAATCAAAAACTTTGTCGTTCAATTGACTCTATTGTTGATAATCTCACTTCATTCTTTCCAACAAGTTCTGAATCTCAATTAGCTGAAGATTTAGTAATACATATTATGAAAGAATTTCAAGGCTGGTGTGAAGAAAATTCTAAATTACTTAACAAAGTGAAATTCAGTTATTCAAAACGAGGTAGCCAAACAGGAATATTTCCATTTGCTGATCCTAAATTATATAATGAAAAAATTTTAGATAAAAAATGGTTCAAACAAACTGTTCTACCGACTATAGATTTATATTTACCAGATGATGGACATGAAAAAGACTGTAAAAATGAAGAACGAAGATATAGATTAAAAGGTTTTCGGGCAAACCCTCGAAATCCCATTCTTCAGGGAAACAAGGAAAAAAAGGAGATAAGGCAGGTTCAATGTGTAAACTGTAAAAAAATATTTTCAGTTTTACCTTCTTTTGTTGCACGTGAGAAACATTATGGAGTTGATGTAATAGGAACAGTTTTGGAGGGGCTAACTGTAAAAGGGTCAAGTTTGCAATTTTCACAAGAAATAACGTCTCTAACTGGTTATCCTGTGAAAAGCAAACAAACAATATTAAATTGGCTCCAATGGATTGGATATTATCACCCAGCAGAACTACTGTCGATATCTGGTGCACAATCGAATGGATATTTTCAGGAAGATGAAGGCTTTCAAAAAGAGCCATGTTTAAGAACATACATAACTGCTATAGTAGATCCAAATACACAAGCAGTTTGGCATTTAGACTATATCGATCATGTAAATGAAGAAACATTGATCCAGTCCTTTAAAAATTTCAAAGGGAAAATATCTTTTAAGATGAAAGGTGTAACGAAAGATAAATGGAAAGCATCAACCAATGCACTGCGTGAAGTTTTTCAATATATATGGATAGGATTGTGCCATCGTCATTGTATAGAAAATTTTAAAAAAGCATTAAAGAAATACAGAGAGGAATGTGATATAGAAGAAGAAAAGGCAAGGAGTTTATTAGAGAAGATAATTAAAGTGTTGAAAAAATCGACAAGCGCAATAAATATGAAGGTAAAATTAAATGGATTGATAGATGAAGAATTCAAGCATCCAATACTACAATCGAGGATAGAAGAATTAAAACAAAACGCGTCCAGCTACTGTGCCAATAAAAATCGGATAGGAATAAAAAGGACAACATCAATAGTAGATAATTTTTTAAAGTTAGCAAAGGAAAAATTGCAAAGAGTAAAAAGTTTTAGAGATCCAGAGTGGGCAAGTTGCTTTTTTAGAGCATTGGCAAATGTCAGAAATTTTTTGCCATTTAAACCAGGAGCAAAAAACGCACATAAAAGCCCATTTATGCTTGCAGAAGGGCAAACTTTAAACTTACCATGGATGCAAGTTGTAAATTTGCATAATGGTTTTTTGGTTTTTTGTTTATTTAAATTTTTTTGCTTTTTTAAAAGGATCAAAGAGGACAAGTTAAAATGAAGTGAAAAAAAATAACTTTTTGATTTTGTATATACTTGTAGACTTATCCGTCTTTATTTTAGGGATTGTTGATATCATTAGCTTTGACACCAATAGATTATGATTTTTTAATTAATTAAAAATATTAATAAATTTTAATTTAGAAGTTTAAGTGTTGATATTAAAGGATTTGCAATGAATTAAAATGCTACACTAATATTTTTATTATCATATTGATATTATTGCTTAAATTTTATTCTACACCAAAATATTTATCTTAAAATCTGTAGAACAGACTTACACCTAAGTTTTGGAGCAAGTGCTGAGCTGTCACGCAATTGCTTTAAATCTCCGACTTCTATTCAAGTGCGTTGGAGATCGCTCTGAGCAGCCAAGCAACTTTGCGTAATTTTGTAAATACTCTAAAGCATTGAACGTTGTTACACCAGTAATTTCAGCATAAACTAAATCGTAAGTTTCTAATAACCAAACAATCAAGCGGATGGAACCGCTTATTTTCAGCGTTATTCGCCTTTAGTTCATTTGTTGCCCAAACACAAAAAATTTGCAAAAAAACTTGACATATTGTCGTTTTTAAACGACAAATAATATCTATGAAAGTCACAAAAAAATCAATCGAGATTTATCA
>Ga0272440_1002186_pt1 | contig 15455 bp, 11 predicted proteins | sample SSMMMBAug17_FD_192440 | JGI IMG/M metagenome (GOLD analysis project Ga0272440, IMG submission 192440) | Marine sediment archaeal communities from Little Sippewissett salt marsh, Falmouth, MA, United States - SSM-MMB-Aug17 | ecosystem: Environmental > Aquatic > Marine > Wetlands > Sediment ... | reverse complement strand
CTTCAGACCACAATAATACATTCAGCAAATATGTATCAATACCTGTTCTGGTACATATTTGTATCCTTTTTATAATCCAATCACTTATCAATTTTTTACTAATAATTCCTTCCATATTATGTATCAATAGTTTGTACAGCTCCCTTCGATAATGTGTTAAATAATTTAAAATATTGAGTAATCCGATCCTGGCACAATATTTGCCTTGTTGTTAACTATTGCGCAATTATTTTCTTAAATAGAAAAACAATTAAGGAATTTTATTCATGGAAAAAGATATATCACAAATCATAGATATTTTATGGATTGTCGTATCCGGATCATTTGTTTTTTTAATGCAATCCGGATTTATGTGCCTGGAATCTGGCATGACACGATCAAAAAACAGCATTAATGTTGCCATTAAAAATTTAGCAGATTTTGTTTTTGCCATAATGCTTTTTTGGATGATTGGTTTTGGCTTGATGTTTGGGCAAACATTTCATGGTTTTTTGGGCATATCGCAATATTTTTATAATTTTGAAAACAATGCATTTCTTTCTGCTTTTTTCTTTTTTCAAGCCATGTTCTGCGGGACTGCAACAACAATTTTTTCAGGCGCTGTTGCAGAACGAATGCGTTTTGCATCATATTTGCTAATTGCTATTTTTTTATCGACATTTGTTTACCCGGTTTATGGTCATTGGGCATGGAATGGAATTGATCAGTCTCAAAATGCAGGATGGTTATCGAGCATTGGTTTTATTGATTTTGCAGGATCTACAGTTGTTCATAGTATTGGTGGATGGGTTGCGCTAGCAGCTTTAATTATTATTGGCCCGCGCGAAGGACGATTTGATAAAAACAATCAGGCTGTTGAGATTACATCATGGAATATTCCACTTTCTGTTCTTGGCACGTTGCTTTTGTGGTTTGGATGGTTTGGTTTTAATGCTGGAAGCACGCTGGCTTTCAATGCCGAGGTTCCCGGCATTATTGTCAAAACCATGCTCGCAGGTGCCAGTAGTGCAGTCGTATATTTATTGACAGGATGGTATATTGGTGGCATGCCGAAGATTAATTTTTTAATAAATGGCTCTATTGGTGGGCTTGTTTCAATTACAGCATCGTGTCACTGCGTAACCGAAATATCAGCGGTTGTAATTGGAATTATTTCAGCATGGGTATGCATGGGAGCAGAATATGTGTTGCTTCGATGCAAAATTGATGATGCTGTTGGTGCTGTTCCGGTTCATCTTGGATGTGGTATTTGGGGAACACTTGCTGTTGCCATATTTGGGAAAGCATCAATCCTTGGAAATGGCTTGAGTCGTCTGGCGCAATTCGGCGTCCAATCACTGGGGATATTGATGGCTTTTATTGTCGCATTCCCTTTATCAATGCTGTTTTTGTGGATAATCAACAAAAAATTTCCTTTACGCGTCAACAAGGAAGATGAATTCATGGGGTTGAATGTTTCTGAACATGGCGCCAAAACTGAAACATCCAGCTTGTTTTCCACAATGAATGCGCATGAAAAAACAGGTGATTTATCCCTTCGTGTACCGGTTGATCCATTTACAGAAGTCGGCCACATTGCAGAAAAATACAATAGTGTGATGGGGGCACTTCAGCAGCAACGCGCCTATTTCAAACAATTGTTTGAAAACTCCCCACAAGCCATTGTTATCATAAATAGTAATGGTGAAATATTATCGGTTAATAAAGGATTTGAAAACTTGTTTGGATTTACAGCAGACGAGGCCAATTCAAAAATGAACAGAGAACTTATTGTGCCAAAGGATCGCGTGAATGAAGTCAATACAATTAATCAAACAGTGCTTAAAGGAAAAACAGTCCATAAAGAAACGGTAAGAAAACACAAAAATGGGAAATTGATTCCTGTCTCAATGATGGGTTATCCCATAGACATTGATAATCAAATAGATGGTATTTTTTATATTTACAATGATATTTCTGAAAGAAAAGCCTTTGAAGCCGAGCTGTATCACCGGGCATTCTATGATTCTTTAACCGGGCTTCCCAATCGTGCATTGTTTATGGAACGACTGAATCATGCTATTGAACGTCGAAAAAGAAGAAAAAATTATCAATTCGCATTGATTATGTTTGATCTGGATCGGTTTAAACGTGTAAATGATTCTTTGGGTCATCATATTGGTGACGAGTTGTTAAAACAAATGGCATCACGTTTTAAAGAATGTATACGATCTGTTGATACTGTTGCACGTCTTGGTGGAGATGAATTTGCAATACTTCTTGAGGAATTTATTATATTGAAAGATGTTATCGATGTTGCACGCCGCATTCGAAATGTTGCACAAGAACCTGCTTTTATTGAAAATAGCGAAATATTTGTGAGCGCCAGCATTGGTATCATATTAAAAGTGAATGATTATTCCAATGCTGAAGATATTCTCAGAGATGCGGATATTGCCATGTATCGCGCAAAAGAATCGGGTAAAGCTTGTTTTAAGGTATTTAACAAAAAAATGCATGAACAGGCACTGGAATCTGTTATAATTGAAAATGATCTCAGAAATGCCATCGCAGAGAATAAGCTAAGGCTTCATTATCAACCCATAATAAAAACAGGTTCTGAAAAGATTGAAGGGTTTGAGGCCTTGGTACGATGGGCCCATCCAAATCATGGTATTTTGTCACCGGGAAAATTTATCCCCCTTGCTGAAGAAACAGGATTGATCGTGCCTTTGGGACGATGGGTCATATCTGAAGCCTGTCAACAAATTAAACGATGGAATGATACATCCTCTGAATATCGCAAGCTCTCTGTAAGTATTAATGTTTCAAGTAAACAATTCATTCAGCAGGATTTTATTGATCATATCGCTTCTGTTTTGAACAAGTATAATTGTCCGCCCGGCCAGCTAAAAATTGAACTGACAGAGAGCGTGTTAATGGATTATGCGGAATCATCCATCGAAAAAATGAATGCATTAAAAGATTTGGGTATTCGGTTGGTTATCGATGATTTTGGCACGGGTTATTCTTCATTGTCATATTTAAACCGATTTCCTATTGATGGCTTAAAGATTGATCGTTCCTTTATTGCTAACATGAATGCGTCTGATGAAGACATGGAGATTGTCAAAACAGTGTTATCTTTGGCAGAACATTTAAACCTCGATGTGGTTGCCGAAGGTGTTGAAGAAAAAGAGCAACTATCTATATTAAAGGCGTTATCCTGTAAATATGTACAGGGCTTTTATTTTTCCAGGCCCCTTGAAGAAAAACGAGCATCTGCATTTCTGTCACAAGACCTTATCTGATAAATTATTAGGAATGCAAAAAAATTAAGTTCCCCATTTTGTAATGTTAGTGTCCACATCTTCAGGTATGGAACGTTCAAATCTAGAAATTTGGGAGTCCAACCAAAAAGGGGGACTTATTTTCAGAGCATTCCTTTCTATTGTGTCCATTTAAACATAATAGAACCAATAAACAAAAATATGATTGTCATAATTGATAAATAAAAAATTTCCGAAGATAAATCAAATAGATGGGCGCCATCATTCATAATGTGCCTGAGACCGCTTGTCACATGAGACAAGGGCAAACACAAAGCGAAACGTTTGATCCACTGTGGGGCATCCGCAATTGAGAACCAGACTTCAGATAAAAACATCATGGGCCAGGTAATTATATTTAACAGACCATGCGCAAGCTCTTCAGTTTTTGTGCGTGCAGCGACAATCAAACCCAAAGATATGACTGATATTGTCCCAATAGTGAAAAAAATGAGCAGGTGAATAAGAGAGCCCCTGCATTGAAATCCCAACAGCCAGGAACATCCGAAATAAAGAATGATGTTTGTAATGAGAATCATTAACAAACGCGAGGTAATCTGTGCGCATAAATATTCAAATGATGTTAATGGGGTGGCTTTCAATCGTTTTAACACGCCATTCTGACGATATCGTACAATTGTAAACCCAATGCCAAACAATGAACTGAACATCATCCCCATAGAGATAATCCCTGGAAAGAGCCATTCAATGTAATATACAGGTTTGGAATTTATGGTTTGTTTGATCAATCGTTGGTTTAATTCGTCTTTGGACATGGCTTTTCTTGTCAACAGGCTTTCGGAAAGAATCCCTTTTGGGGCGGATGCATTGATCCAGTATTTAAATGGTTGGGGTAGGTTCTCCATGACCATATCCAATTGATGATGATTCAATTTATCAATGGCCATTTCTTTGTCGGCAATGGGAATACATGAAAAGAAATCATGTGAACATACCTGTGTTTGAATAGCCGAATGAATGGATTGCGATGTCAATATGGCAACTTTATATGGACGTTGTCCACCATTTTGAAAAAGGAGCGCAAATCCAAAAATGATCAGAAATGGAAACATGATATTCCATCCAAAACTGGCCCGATCCCGATAGTATTCTTTGTTTCTGGCAACAAAAATTGACCAAAACCGATACATAGTCTTTCCTTAATGCCTGAGCGCTTTTCCAGTAAGTTGCAAAAAAAGATCTTCCAGATTATGGGGACGAATCATTAATCGTGAAAGATCGACCTGGTTATTCATCAATAATTCAATACACGCATTGACTGTCTGTGTTTGAATGAGAATAAACTTGTTGGTTGCATCCAGATGCCAGGTAACATGTTGATTTGAATCTAACAATTGTCTGACATGCGGGGAGACATTCTCCTGAGGCAATCGAATGATTTGTCCGGCACATTTTTGTGTGATCAATTCTTCTGGTATTCCTTGTGCAATAATTTTTCCCTTGTCCACAATAATGATTTCATCACATAAAATCTGCGCTTCTTCCATGTAGTGGGTTGTCAATACAATTGTTTTCCCTTTTTGCTTGATAGCCGAAACAATTTCCCACAAATGGCGCCTGGACTGTGGGTCCAGGCCAGTGGTTGGTTCATCGAGAAAGATCAGGTCCGGATTGTTTGCCAATGCAATGGCAAGCATCAAACGCTGTTTTTGGCCGCCTGAAATTTTTCGATTTTCTTGATGCTGGATATCTTCAAGTGAACAAATCCGAACCAGTTGCTCCAAAGAGACCTGATTGCGATACAAGCGCATGAATGTTTGAATTGATTCCCGAACAGTCAGGAAAGCAAATAGCTCTGTCGATTGAAATTGGACGCCAATCCGCTCCCAGAATGATCTGTTTCTAGGTGCATCATTGTAAAGAATTTCGCCAGATGTCGGCTGCGTGATGCCTTCGATGATTTCAATGGTGGTGGTTTTTCCAGCGCCATTGGGGCCCAGTAAGCCAAAACAAATCCCCGGTGCAATGCTGAAACTGATATTATTGACAGCGCATATTTTGCCATAGTATTTGACAAGGTTTTTTACTGTCAACCGGCCTGTTTTAAAATTAATGCCCGAATTTCGCATGATTGCCTTTATCTAAGAAATTGCAGCCGGAACATGTCATTTTCAAAAGAAAACTCGGGTTCTGGTTTGCCAGATTTTATTGTTTCATTGATTATCTTTAATGTGCCGCCGCCCCAGTTTTCAAAAAGCCCCATCAAATAAAAAATCTTTGCAATAAGCTTATTCCCGGGTCTTGAGGGGTGTACTTTTTTCAAATTATCAATTGTAATAATCGGACTAAAAAGTTGAGCAGGATTATAAAAAGTGATGTTTGTCTTTTTAAATTCGATTGTCTGGCTTTCACCTTTTGAAATTAATGCTTCAATGTCAATATACATACATTGCTCCTTGTATTTTAATGCTTTGGATCAAATGTATCGCGTAATGCATCTCCGATCAAATTCCAGGCCAAAACAAATAATATAATGCACCCCCCAGGAAAAAAGATGGTATACCAATATTTTAGTGGTGATTCTGGTGGTCCGACAATGTAATTTCTGGCAAGTGCAACCATCTGGCCCCAATCCGCATAGCCTTTTGGCGCACCCAATCCAATAAAGCTCATAAATGATGCCATGATAACAATGGAACCCATTTCCAGGGTTCCCATAATAATGATGGGATAAATGGTGTTTGGCAGGATATGGCGAATCATGATACGAATATCTGATACCCCCATGATTTTTGCCGCCTGCACATAACCCATTTCCTTAATTTTCAGCACTTCCGAACGAATAACCCGCGCATACCATCGCCAGCTGACAAGCGCCAACGCCAGCATGATATTATCCAATCCTCTGCCAAAGGATACCACCAGTGCCATTGCAAGAATCAAGGATGGAATGGTCCAGACAATATCTACCATCCGCATGATAATTTCATCAATCCAACCGCCATAATAGCCCGCGACGACGCCCACACATACACCAATGAATGCGGCAACCAGGACAACAAACAAGCCTGTTTTAAAAGCAGTTCGTGTTCCCCAGACCACACCATAGTAAATATCGTACTGGCCTGAAGTGGTGCCAAAAATATTTTGAGAACTGGGTGGTTTAGGAATTGTTGAATATCCTTTATGCGGCATGCGATAAGGCGCAAAATCATATTTTGGCGGTGCAAGAATTGGCGCAAATGCAGCGATCAAACTAAATATCATCAGTAGCAAAAAACCAATACGTGCCATGGGATTTTTTATCAGCCGACCCAATACCATTGCGATGCTTTTACAATATGATAGAATAATATTTTTCATGATTGCGCTAACCGAATCCTCGGGTCCCAAAAAGCAATGAGAAGATCACACAATAAATTGGAGACCACAAACACCAGGCCCATAAAAATACACATAAACATCAGCACCGGCATATCCAGTTGCGTTGCTGACGACACCATCCACCACCCCATTCCAGGGCGATTAAAGACAATTTCAACAGCAACACTGCCTTCCATCGAAAGTGCCACCAGTTGCGCAGATACAGTAATTGTTGGGATCAATGCATTTTTTCGGGCATGCTTATAGTACACAGTGTGATTGTCAGCTCCTTTGGCGCGTGCGGTTGTCACATAGTCTTTGGAAAGTTCTTCAATCATACTTGATCGCGTAATTCGCATTAATAATGCAACCACCACAAAGACCTGTGTGGCAATGGGCAATATTAAACGTTTGAATGCATCAATTGTAATGGCAGCATTCATATTCAGGATGCCATCAATCGTATACAGTTTGGTATATCGAACAAATTCTTCAGGATGGTCAAGCAGGTATAGTTGAAGATTATCACTGATAATGCCTGTCCCAAACCATCCAAGATAGCCATAGAATACCATCAGCAAGACCAGGGCAAACAAAAAAGTGGGCAACGACCATCCAATAATCGCAATAATGCGGGTGATATGATCCATTGCTGCCCCTCGATGAATTCCTGCAAGTGTACCCAAAGCAATTCCCAGATACAATGTCAGCGGCACAGCATATAAATTAAGTTCCAATGTGGCTGGAAAATATTTGCAAAAGGCGTCCCACACGGGCTGTGCGGCAACCAGGGACCATCCAAAATTGCCACGTGCAGTCTGGTCTATCCATCTGAAATATTGAATGTAAAATGGCTGATCCAACCCATATTGTTTGATGATTTGCGGAATGTTTTGTGCCTGTTGTGGGCTTTGAACATAAGCGGCAGCACGTCGTTCAGGAGAAAAGGTCATTATAATTCCAAATATAAGCAACGATATGCCTGCAAGAACAAAGATTAAAAAAATGAAGCGTTTGATTATAAATGGGATCATGAATTATCGCCTGTTCAAATTTTTCAGGTTTTCCCAGTCATCAGCAAAAATTGGATTTAGTAAAAATCCATATATATCATCTCGATATGCACGAAAATTAACTGTTTGATAAAGTAAGATTCCAATTGCATTTTCATACCAGGCCATTTGCAATTTTTCATAAATTTTACGCCTTCCTGCCGGCGCAACTGTCTGGATTCCCTTTTCGCACAGCTGATCAATTTGGGGATCATGATATCGAATATACTTTCCCAAAACACCCTTTGAATGCATAAAATTATAGATAAAATTATGAGGATCTGCGTAGTCGGCACTCCATCCAATTAAAAAGAAAGGGTACATGTAATTCCGATAATTCACCAGATAATCTTTCCAATCCACATTTTTCACTTCAATTTGAATATTGCGATTAAGTGCCATCATATTTTCAGCCAACATCAATGCAGCGGCTTCACGCATTTCGTTACCAGTGTTATAAACAATGGTCATCCGAAATCCACGTTTCCAAACCTTGCCATCCCAGGCCTTTTTAATATGTTCAATCATTTTGTAGGGATCATATTTATAACAGGGGGTGTTGATATGATAAGGTAAGCCTTCAATATTGGGGTTTGTGGGGACAATAGCCATATTGTTTAAGACATCACGACGATACATATTTCGATCAAAGGCATGCAAAAAAGCTTTGCGCATATGAACATCAGAAAAGAAATTGTCTGGAATGCCTTTGCCATCAAGTTTGCCACTGCCAACATATGGGTTTGCAGTCATATTGATTTTTCGACAAAACAAGGCACCAGAGACTGATAATTGAGGGACTTTATGGAAACTGAGACCTTTCATGGAAAGAACCTCTGGTATATGAATACTATCCACAGTGACACGATCGGCATCCCCATTCTGGAGCATCATTTTACGCGTACTCCATTCCTTAACATATTTAAATATAGCTGTTTTAAGCGCTGGTTTTTTTCCCCAATATTGTTCATTTCGTTCAAAAATGAATTGCCGGGAAACTTCCCAGGATTTCATGCGATAAGCACCTGTACCATTGGCCAATTTTTGAAGCGGTTCCTGTCCCATTTTGGGATTATTGTATTTTAGTGCATGTTCGATACGACCATCCCAACATCCCTTATTCAGGGCCCATTCCTTATCAATAATCACGCCCACTGATGTACATAAAATACTTAAAAATGGAGGATAAGGTCGTAACAGATGAAAAGTAACAGTATCCCCATTCACAGTAATACACTGATCAATTTTTTTGAAAACATCAGGGATGAGTTGTCCTTTATTATCTCTTGTGCTTTGAATGCCTAACAGTGGCTCTAAAAGCATCCATATGGGGCCGCCATCAGGATCGGCAATCATATTGCGTTTAAACGAATATGCGACATCTTCGGCAGTCAGTTTTCCACCTTCGTGAAAAAGAACATCCTGACGAATAACAAACTTATATGACAGGCCATTTTTGGATATCCCACCATTTACAAGGGATGGCACCTCTGTAGCCAGAACAGGAATGTATTGATCAACTGCACTACCATCAAAAAAGATGAGCGGTTCATAGATGTTTAATATGCGCTGATGAGAAGTTGTATCATATGCCATGCATGGATCAAGGGTCTGTAGATTGGCATATGAGGCAAAAACAAAGCGATTTTTTGGGGATTTACTTTGAACATCCAATGCCGAAATGAAAAGCATCAGGGGAATACTCATTATCAATGTCAGTAATTTCATTTTTTTCATACATTTTTTCCTTGTGTTGGGTCATGTGTTAGTCGATTCTTAATTCCTTTATCAAAAATAATTCAATCCGACAATAGAATATAATATATCATTTTGATTTTGTATAAAAAAACTTAGGAATTCTCTGAAAATAAGTTCCCCTTTTTAAAAAATGTTCATCGGGGTTTTTGTTCTGTAGAGACGTCGCATGCTACGTCTCTACGTGCCAAACTATTATACGTTCAAGATAAATGGGGAACTTGTTTTTCGAGATTTCCTTAGGAATGCTTGAAAAATATGTTCCTCATTTATTGGAGCCCCAAATCGAAATATTTGGGACCCAGCCAAAATGGAAAATATATTTTTAGAGCATCCCATAATTTACACCTGACTGTTTTAATAGTTTCTCAATAGGGCGTCCCAGTAAAAAAATCATGTCGGATTGCTGCATACCGGTTTGTTGAAACAAGGTATAGCGAAAATGATATTCAAATTGAATCATATTTTTCAGCTTTTCCTGTTGCTTTGCTGTCAAGTCATTTAATGACTGAGGAAGCTCATTCAACGAACAATTCCTTTCATGATATTCAATTAGCTCAAGTAAGGGGCTTTCATCAGAAATAATATCTTCGCGGGTCAGGCGATTCGTTTGATACATTTTTTTTAATGGCTCTGGATTTGTACATAATTGTGTACGACATTCCAATGGACGATTTTTGTAAATGGCGCATTCACACTTATCAGGCAGATAAAAAATGCACTGGTTTATCATAGCTGGTTTAATTATTTCGTGATCGAGTTTAATTAATGTGCCGGCAACATTGTCATAAATCCACTCGCCTTTGCGATATGTGATTAATTGATTTTTGGCAATATGGCCATTTGTAATCAAAGTTAGGTCTTGCAAATGAAGCGCCGGGCTGTTTTCTTTGCAGCATTTACCACATCTCTGGCATATTTGTTGTTTTGGTTTCATTTTCAAATTTGTTTATGAAAAATGGAAAAATGTGTTAACAAAATGTTGATATTTAATATTTGGCTAGTGCATAATTGGGCGCATTTCTGAAAATTGATTCATAAAAATTGACAACATCACGAAATTTGTTGTGAATTTTTTTCGGAATTGTAAACCTTTCGCATGGTTGGTTATCCTCAGATACGTTGTTTTTTTTTGCTGGCGCTTCGTCTTGATGCACAACCTGTTCAACTGAATGAAATTTTTCTATGTATTTGAAACATATATTCAAAATAGAGTGCAATGAACTATCAGGCATAATAAGTATCGTTTGAGAGTCACGACTTTCTCCTCCTTTTGATTTTATTGAGGGAACTGAATATATATTTACTATGCATTAACCGAGTTGTCAATCTATCTTTTTTATGTTTGAATTATGTTCGTGGTGAACGATTGCAATGAATTCATGTAAATAATTTTAAATTGTACCTTTTTTAGAATCAGAATTTTTAGAGTTAATAATGAATATTCAGAATTAAGAAAAATTAAGAGGTTTTATATGTCACACTATTCTTAATTCTGATTCTAATAAAAAGAAAAAAGTAAACGTTGTCAGGGCAACAATTTTACTTCTTTAAAATATTTCAATGCGCCGGAATGCATAGGGACTGTTAAGCCCTTGATCATATAGCGGGGTGAAAGATTGGCATAAGCGGGATGGAATTTATTGAATTGTTTGATATTTGAAAATATTTCCTTTGTAATCAAATAAATAGCGTTTTCATTTGCTTTATCAGTTGTCATCAAGATTGATTTCACACCAAAGGTTTGAACATCAGGATAATTGTTGTGTGATGGATACACCGATACAGGTATGCTGGTTTCAATATAATATGGATATTTCTTCAGGATTGAATCAATTTGAATGACAGGAATAAATCGAACTTTTGTATTTCCCGAGCAAATGGCTTTGAAATAATCGGTCGGATGTCCTGCCGTGACAAATGCGGCATCCAGTTGATTTGTGTGGATCAATTCAGGGACTTTATAATCTTCATATCCCATTGCATCAAGGTCATTGTTATAGTTTATTCCTAGATTTTCCAGGGCATGTATTGCATTTTGGCGCTGTCCTGAATTTGGATGTCCTAAGTTCACGCGTTTGCCTTTGAGATGAGAAATAATGTTGATACCAGAACTTTCCGAGGCAATCACTGTTACAGCCTCAGGATGAATACCAAAAACTGCGCGCAGATTTTGTTTTGCATTACCTTGCCATTCATGCATGCCATTATATGCCTGGTATAATCTGTCTGATTGCGCAATACCCAGTTCGATTATTCCAGCAACGACTTTTTCAATGTTATAAACTGAGCCTGATGTTGACTGAACGTTTAATCGTATCTTGCTTTCTTCACTTCGACTGTTCACAATGTGCGCAATGGCACCTCCTGTCAAATAGTACAGGCCAGTAATATCTCCTGATCCAATGGTCAAATAGGTTTTGTCCTCGCAAAAAGTCATTTCTGTATAAACCATTGGTATAATAACAATAAATAATAAAACTTTTCTCATTATGAATAATCCATTATTGTAGACAATAATTTATTAATTATGCGCCACTATTATCAGGTTTGTGGCTTTTCTGTTGTACCCATACCCGTTTGATAAATGTGTACATCTCGTTGTGGAAATGGAATAACAATATTCTCTTCTTTGAATCGCCGATCGATCTCAAAACGAATATCAGTTCGTGTAGAAATGCTATAATCCACATGCACCCAAATGCGAAGTTCAAATATCAGGGCACTATCACCAAAATCTGTGAAAACAACATCAGGTGAAGGCATACGATATACACGCGGATGCTTTGTGCCGATGTCCAATAATATATCTCTGACCTTGTGAATGTTTGATCCATAAGCAACACCAATGGTAATGGTGCGGCGAATTTTTGGATCTTTAAAACTCCAATTGGTCAATCTACTGCTGATAAACTCTGAATTGGGTATAATCAAGGCTGCATTATCAACACTTTTAACAACAGTTGATCGAACATTGATTTTTTCGATACTTCCCCATATACCATTGATTTCAACCCAGTCGCCCACCTGAATCGGACGTTCAAATAACAATATCAAGCCACTGATAAAATTGTTGAATATATTCTGAAGTCCAAATCCGAGTCCTATTCCCAAAGCACCAAATGCAACTGTCAATGATGTTGTACTAATCCCAACAGCATTGAGCGCCAGAATCGTTCCAAAAACCCAGAATGAGTATGAGGTTATGGTTGAGACTGTGTCCTGTATGCCTTTGGCCATGCCACTGTTGGCCAGCATTTTTATCAGAATGGTTGATCGCCAGATCTTGACAATCATATGCGTCAAAATAAGGATAATGAACGCATATACAAAACCCGGCAAGCTTATGTTCATACCGCCCACAGGAATCGGATGATTGATAATTTTAAACAAATTGATAATTGTTTTTATTGTCACGCCCCAGGCCAAAAGAACAGAAACAAAAGATATCCCCCCCCATATTAGAAATGATGTCCGAATAAATGTCCATTTGATGGTTTGACGTGTATTTTGCTGGGCACCATCTGACATTTCCGCCGGGATAATATTCGCATTTAATTCTTTAACAAGCATAAAAATCAGTATTGACCAAAGAATAACAATGCCAAACCGGGCCCATGATAATTGCCAGTAAATAGACAATTCTGAAAAACCTGATAATTCCATTAACAGGCTGGCACAAATAATAAAATTTATGCTAATTGCAATTATCCGAAAACGAATTAATTGATTTCGATTTTTTTGGAATTCTGTTTCATTGGATTTAAAGAATATTTTCCAGGCAATGACAACCGACACAAGTAAGACAGTCTCAAATATTATTCTCAAAATATCCAGCAAAAATCCCGACCCATCCAGGCTAAAATATACAATGAAATAAAAAATTAAAGTTATGCGAAGGGCAAAGACAAACAAAAATATTTTGTTATATGTGACGTTTGAAATTATAAAAATCTGCTCATCTTTCTGACTCCAAAATTTTGCCGCATCCAGTATCCATTTGGTAAAAAGCCACATGATCAAAACATTTTTTGCAAAGACGACAGCAATAATTGGATAATACAATAAGGCGCACATAACAATACCTAGAAATGTTACGCCAATCAATATAATAGATCTAGAGAACAGATTAAACGCAAACGTACACCAGAAATAATTATCCAAAGATTGAAGTTTGATAATAAATCGTTTAAAAAATTGTTTTAATTGAAAAAGAATGGCAAAAATAAATAAGAAAACAATCAGCGATGTATACATGAATATGCCATAGGCCTGCCATAGCTCAGTATGATAGGATATCCAAAAATGTGTGAAAAAGAATGATTCCCATTTTGAGACAATTATTTTGATTTCTGATCGTATTTGTTGCCGCACAGAATCTGAGTTAAAGGATCGTCTCTTAAACAATGCTTTCGTTCGCTTTTCATTAATATATGACTGACATTTACTTTTAAAATTTTTATAGGCCAGCATAATTTCAGCATAGTTTTTGGTTTGCTGTTTATAGAGAGATCTCGTTTTTTCTAAAAGAGCAAGTTTATCTTCTAAAATTAACGTTAATGTTTCCAGGTTTTCTACAAGAATTTCAGGTATCGTCAGTTTATCACCTTTTTTTTCAATGGATATTTCGGCCAATTGTTTTTTATTGGTGTCATATCTTTCAGATGTTTGCGTAAATAGTTGATTGGCAGTTTTTAATTCCGTGTTAAGTGTATCTTCCTGTTCATTTATTTGATAAATCACTGTATTGGCAGAAATATAAGTTCGCTCCAGTTCTTTTATTTGAATATTTTCCATTGCTAATAGATTGGTATAGGATGATAGCTTGATCTTATAATCATTGTATGACTTTTCATTGTTATCTTGCCAGAGTATTTCCTGGGCATATTTTTTTTTTAGAGCCAATAGACTCTTTTTTTCTTCCTGGATTGTATTCTCAATAGACTTACACAGGTCAACATATTGAATTTGATCCTTAAATTTACGAATAATTCCTGTGTTAGCGGTGACTGTTTCTGATGAACTATTTATAAGCAGCTCATTATTGTTCTGGGAATAAATTATGGTAAACCCGAAAACAAAAAACATAAAAAATGTTAATAAACTTATTTTTCTCAAACCAAAACCTCTACAACTTAAGTAAGTGATCATAATTTTTCGAATACATCGTAGTCAATTATAACATACTTTGGGGCGCTGATTTCTTAGCCCTGAAAGGCTAAGAAATCAGCGCCCCAAAGTATGTTATATTATTTCGATATACCCAAACATTAAATCTACGTATATGATAATTTTTATTGTGTCAACATCTGATATACATATTGTATTTCATTCTCGACCAAATCTCATAAAGTTCGGGGCAGTCTCCAGCTTTTTTACTAATTATTTAAATTACAGAAGGTGTTGTGTTGATAATTTTTTATAAATGATGTACATTGTACGACAATAATTTTTTTCCAATAAAGGATATCTTGATATGCAACAAATTCAACCAATCAATAGTTGGAGAATGTACAGTAGAGTTACCTGTTGGCTTGAATTCTCAGGAAATTGAGATTATTATATTTCCCAAAAGAGCACCAGATACCAAAAGATGAGCGGCTTTTTCAACAATTTTTTTCGGGGTTATATTCTATTTTTTCATCAAAGCAAATCCTCTTTGCTTTTGGTGCAGATTACACTTGTTCAATGGTTGAAAATTTTACTTGACTATTCAATTAAAATAAACCAAGATTTTAAGGGGCGTATGTACACAGTTTAGGGGAAGTGAATTTCATACAAGGAATGCACGATCTCGGCAATTGCAAGAACAGCGTAGAGCTAAAGCCCAACGCTGAATTGAGAAAGGACGCTAAAGCGCCCTCAATACCCCAAAAGCTAATTATCAATTATGATCGTCCAACTTTGGTTTTTCCTGGCATATTTATTGCCCTCGTTGCCCTCGTTCCCACGCTCTGCGTGGGAATGCATCCTGGACGCTCTGCGTCCCGTGTTTATAATCGGACGTAGCATGTAA
>Ga0272440_1002185_pt1 | contig 15470 bp, 14 predicted proteins | sample SSMMMBAug17_FD_192440 | JGI IMG/M metagenome (GOLD analysis project Ga0272440, IMG submission 192440) | Marine sediment archaeal communities from Little Sippewissett salt marsh, Falmouth, MA, United States - SSM-MMB-Aug17 | ecosystem: Environmental > Aquatic > Marine > Wetlands > Sediment ... | reverse complement strand
GTCTTGTTTCTGCACGCATTGTTGCTTTGCCAAACAAATTTTTAAAATATAAGCTTCTTAAAGCTAAATAAACACGTTTTACACTTGAAAGGCGTTGCACAAGCGGATCATTAATATAGCCCTGCTTATTTTGAAATGATTTAATGAAATTTGAAAGAACATGTTTTCGCTCTTGGGTTAATTCATTTAACATGTAGTAAATTTTAGATGCAAATACTGCATTTCCCAATCCCCATTTGGTTGTTAAGGGGTATATGTCTCCTGATAAAGAATAGTGATAGAAGTTATTCTCATTAATTCGAGATATGAATTTTAATATATCACTTTTTAATGATATTAACCAGTTTTCAATTTCTTTACGATTCATTTCATTTTCTCCAGTAAAAAGAATATGACCTTAGTTTTCAATATTTTGTAAATTAACTGATTTTAATTTTTGTGTAGCCCTGTAACATTAAAAATTACCAAGAACGTTATTTTTTGCAATGAACTATACTATAAATAATAAAAAATCGCTAAGCTGGGGAACTTAGTTTGGGCGGCTCTGCCGACTTTGCATTGTACAGTTGGCAGAGCTAAAAAAAGCAATTTACATGCCAGGAAAAATCAAAGTGGAACGATCATAAATATTTTTCAATTGAATTGGCGGCTTGATTTCCAAAACCAAAGGCACCATCAATTTTTTTCTAATGTATGCTAATGTTTATTTGATTCATCATGGACTCCAAAAAATAGTTCGTTATAAGAATTGATAAAAATTCAGACAGATGAATTATTCTGAAAGCATACGAAAATAACACTTTCTAATACCTTCACTAATTGGTGTAAATTTTGTAGAAGGTAAAAAATTGAGCAGCTTTGAATTATTTAAACAAATATTTTGTACATCATGTTCTTTTTGGGAATCGTTTTGAATTGTGATTGGCTTATTATGTATTTTTTCTAAAATATTAATAATATCTTCCAATGAAGTAGGTTTTCCAGAGCCAACATTTATTGTAGTATTCCAAATATTTTTTTCAAGAAGATTTTTTGCTATTTCTGATAGATCTTCTATATAAATATAATCCTTTTTAATGTCTTTATTACCAAACAAATAAAAAGTGTCTCCAGAAATTGCTTTTTGTATGAGAGTTGTTATGACGCCTTGCCCTTGAAGATAATTCTGAAAGGCTCCATAGGGATTAGATAATCTAAGGATTTGATATTTAAGCCCATATAGCATAGAAAACATTATAATATATTTTTCTATAGAAATTTTTATAACTCCATATGAACAGGAAGGATTTAGGGGGGAGTCTTCATTTGCGTATTTATTTTGCCCATACACTGTGCCTCCTGAAGAACAAAAAACGATATATCGATTTTTATTCTTCTTTAATAACTGGAGTAAATTTATCGTCCCTTTAAGATTTGAATCAATATCATATATAATATTTTTATTAGATGTGTTTGGTGTTGTTGTACTTAAACAATGATAAACATAGTCAGCATCTTTTAATGTACGATCCAAATCGTATTGATCAAGAAAATCTCCTCTAAAATATTCTATCTCTTGATTTTGATCAAACTTTTTCAAGTCTTTTTGAATATTTTGTTTATCAAAGAGTCTAACTCTATAACCTGAGTTTTTAAAGGCTAATGAGAGATTTTTGCCAATAAATCCCCCACCAATGATAAGAATACGTTTATTCATCAGATCACACTTTTTTTTTACACAGTCTAAATACGTACAGATAGGTCTACAAGTGTATACATAATTTCGGAAAAAGCTAATAAATGAAGATTGTTAACTAAGAAAAATCGATACATTAGCTTTTAATAAGAATAACAGATTGTTAGAAAAAAATGTATACACTTGTAGACCTATCCGCATACGAACTGGACTGCAAACAAATATTTATAAAAAAACAAAAATTCTTTGCAAAATAAATCTCTGTAAAGTAAAATACCGCTTTATTACTTTATTATAATTAATACTGTTTATGTCAAAAAGGTTTTGAAAAATGTATAATAAACTATTAAATAAAATGCTTTTAAATCATACAATTATTCAGTTTTCTAAATTCTCAACAGTAGGAATTGTGAATACTATAGCAAGTTACTTTTTATTTGTATTATGCTATATGTTTTTAGACGTTAATTACTTATGTTCAGCCGTTTTATCATATACACTGGGAGTGATTATTAGTTTTGTATTAAATACGAAATATACATTTTCAAAATCTTACTCAATAGTAAAATTTATACAATACTGTTGTATTAATATGGTAGTCCTTTTTATTGGACTTACCATATTGTATGTTCAAAAAGAAATATTCTGCATTAACCCGTTGTATGGCCAACTTGTTGTTATTGCTATTCGAGTTCCTTTCAACTTTTTACTTAACAAACTCATTACATTTAAATAACAGTTATGTATCAATGACTAATTTTAAAAAAAATAATTGAAGCGTATTTTTTTAAACTACCAAAGTGTTTTTCTATATATTGAAATATGTTTGAAAGAAAAAATAATTTTAAATGAAATATGTAAGGAAACAGGAATAAAAATTTTTTATCTGAAATTTTGAACTGGTTTTCTATACAAAAATTAGTTACTTCTGTTTCATTAACAAGTTCATGCGTTACAATTCGGTTCGCAATTGGGGTAATGAAATATCTCAAACTTTTTTTATTCATTACATCAAAAACAACAAAACCACTTGTTACTCTCATAATTTCTTTTAGCATTTCTTTCCAATTTTTGTAATGCCATAAAAATCTAGTACAGTTAGCTTTGAGAGTTGATTTATTCTTAAAAGGTAAATAGTTAATATCTGCCCTAACACAAATGATATTTAAGTTATGCTTTTTCGATTTCTGTTTTATTTGTTTCAACATTGTTAAAGAATAATCAACAGCAATAACTTTGTATCCCAATTCAGTCAGTAAAAATGTAAACCGTCCAGTGCCAGAAGCAAGGTCAAGGATGATTTCGTTAGTGTAGCTTGGTTTTCCAATAAACGTTTTGACTGCACTCTTTTCAATGAAATCAATATATTGCCCAGAAGGGCTTGAGAATCGTTTACAATCATAATTATCAACTATTTTCGTATTCTGGTAATAGCTTGTAACATTATCTTGTTTTATTTTTTTTCGCATTCAATAACTCCATGTAAAATGTTTTGAGGGCAAAAAGATAATTAACCATTGAATATTTCTTATAATATATTGCTTGTTGATTCTTGCTAATTCTTTGTAATGCTTTGGGGTTATTTAATATTTTGATAATTTTCAAAGCTACTTCTTTGGCGTTGTATGTGGTGATAATAAAACCATTTACTGAATTTTGTATCAATTCTCTTGTCACTGGAAAGTCTGTTGTAAGGATAGGAAGACCAGCAGCAAAGCATTCTAAAATAACATTAGGATAATAACTTAAGCCAATGCTATTTTTAAAAGGAATTATGAAAAGGTCGTGTTTAAATAGCTCCTTTTCAACATTTACAATGCCCTTTATTGTAATATTCTTTTTATTTTTATGTTGACGAAGATTTTTAGTGATGACGTCTATATTCGTTCGATCACTCAAAGCTAATGTTAGCGTGTAGTTTTTATCTAAATATTCAAACATATCTAATACTATATCTACGCCTTTTGCAGGGGTGTAATGTCCTAAATATAAAATTTTTTTTGAGTTAAAAATATTTTGATTCTCTAGAGTACTATCAAATTTTACCCCACTTACTATTCTGTGAATTTTGTTTGAATGGGCAAATCTTTTAATTTGATTCTGTTGATAACGACTAGAAACAATGAGTTTGTGAAAAAAAGGAACAGAATATCTATACAGAAAAAGTAACAAGTCTGAATTTGATAGAAAGTGAGGCCAGTAACGAAATATTTTCAACTGATTAATCTTAATTAACTTATAGGTATCCTTAATTTCAATAAATGGTTGCCATATCGTAGCAACGCATATGTCATCTTTAGAAAAAAATGGTTTGATTAACAAGGAGATTATAAAAAGTTCAAAGCAAAATCCTATATGAAAATGAACAATATCATAGGAAGAATTTTTTAAAAAAGATTGTAAAAAAGATTTCAATGAATAAATATTTTGTACTATGGATAAAGAAGAATTGTAGTTATAATTATCTGAATAATTTATGAATTTAAAACCAATAGGACTTTTCATGCAATATTCAACGCTACAAGGTGTTAACAAAGTAACATTATGGTTGTCACTTAATTCTAAACTTGAAAAAAAAACGTTTTTACTGATTGCTTCTGCAATATTTGACTTAAAAATAGTTGAAATAACCAAAATATTCATGACAGATTTTCCTCTTTCTTTAAATTTTTTATTTCTTTATCTATAATATAAAGAGGTCTATCTTGAGATTGAAGAAAGATTCTATGGACATATTCGCCAATAATTCCTATGGATATTAATTGTACACCGCTAAAAAGTATTAAAGCAGTCATGATAGAGGTATATCCTTCTAAAGTCCCTCCCCAGAATAGTTTTTTTAAAATCAAATACACCACATAAATAAATGATGTTATTACAACGCAAAGACCTATCCTTGAAATAAGCTTAATTGGAATATCACTGAATCCAAAAAAGCTATCAGATGCAAGCTTTAAGTATTTTGAAACTGAATACTGAGAAATGCCAATTTTTCTCTCTTGCCTTTCATATATAATTCCTTTTTGTTTAAAACCTATCCAGCTTCTCATCCCCCTTAAAAACCTTGACTTTTCAGGCATTTCATTAATTATATCAACCACTCTTCTCGAAAGCATAGAAAAATCGCCACTATCAACAGGTATTTTATAATTTGATATGGAATTAAATATTCGATAATAAATCCAAAATAAAAAAATTTTCAAAAAATTTTCTTTTCTTTTTTTTCTAACTCCGTAAACAACATCATAACCTTTGTCAATATATTTTAAATATTCAATTATCATTTCAGGAGGATCTTGTAAGTCACTATCTAAAATCATTATGGCTTTTGTTCCTCTAGCCTTTTTTAACCCCACAGAAACAGACATTTGTTGACCAAAATTTCTTGACAATGTTATTGAATAATATCTTTGATCAGATAGAGCCTTATTAAGAATAATTTCAGCAGATCTATCCCCACTGCCATCATCAACAAGGACAAACTCTGCATCAATATTGGCCTGCTCAATTGTTTCTTCGATCTTTGAAAATAGTTGTGTAAGTCCTTTTTCATCATTATAAATCGGGATGACTATAGATATTTGAGGTTGAAAAACTTGATTCATACCATTACCTCCTGAGTTAGTGATTATGGACACATTATAATACTGTTGATATAGTCCGAAATAATCATTTGTCCTAAATCTGATAAGTGATAACGATCTAAAAAAATCCAATTGTCATTTTTCAATTCATCAAGCTCATTTAAGTCAAAGCATTTTATTTCAAGCTCCGAACAAATATGTTTTATAGAGTTTCTGTAATTGAACTCATGGTGCTTTAAAAAGGAGGATATTAGCTCCCAATTCTTACCTCTCCGGTTTTTTAGATACTGAAAAATTGTCTTTTCTTCTTTTGATAATTCTTTATTGAGCCATTCAGCAATTGGCTGGATCAAATAATACAAATTATTTGATTTATTTTTTATAACAGTAAGATCTCGTTTTAAAGTAAGAAGTGAACGATTAATGCTTTCAATAGATAGCAACTGCTTAATATTTGTTTGAGAATAAAAGGAATTTTTTATTTTATCAGAGAAAAAATTGTCTTTTCGATTTTTTTTAAATAATTTACTTAGTAAAAAATATTTTCGAAAATTGTCTTTTATATTTTTTAATTTGGTAAAGACTTGAAAACGTCTATCAAATTCATTTTGACAATAAAAAGGAGGTAGATAAATGCCTTTTTGGTTAAACCATCTATATGAAAGATCAAAATTGTTAATTCCAGATAAAATGACTACGTGTTTTTCATCTAATGATGAAAAAAGCAAATATGCAAACATTTCTTGTGTAGATTGAAAGGTTCTTCCGGAAAAGTTAAACCAAAATAAATCAGTTTTTCGACATAGTAAACTGGTGAGCGAAGATATATCACTTGTAGCACCAACACCAAAAGCAGTGCTATTACCAATCAAAGCTGCTTTTTCTTGTGTTTTTAATTGATTAAATCTTTGTAGCGTTATCCACTTGTTTTTTTTATCGTATGTTTTTCTAAACCCATGCTCATCAGTTGAAAAACTCGGAAAATCACAGCCTGGTTCGTTATGTTGCATTAAATAGGGGGCATAAACAGGCTTTGAATCTAAATATTCGCTCATTTGGGGAGCAAATTTTTTAATTACGTTTTCTACCATTTTGATAGTAAATCTTTCAAAAAAAATTTTGCTTGAGATACACTTCGATTTATTTTAAGTGCTTTAATTTTTTTTGTCTCATGAACAATAGTAGATACTGGATCATTATAAGCACCGCCCCAAAATTCATCCATAAACATTTCGTGTTGTTCTTGACTAATCGTATTAGGATTATTTTTAATATCATTAAGTGTTAGCTTTAAATTATCTATTGTACAGTAAAAACCTAACCATGAAGGAAACCATTGATTTAAACAAATATTTTCTTTATTCCAATGAGAAGAAGGCCCTATTGGTAGTGACGTTAGTTTTTGGATTTGAAATACTCTATTATTTTTAGGTATTTCAAATTTATCTGAATCAACATAAATAAAAGGTTTTTTATAATAACCTGTGTCAAGAGCTGAATGTGTTGTTATTCCAATCCCTACTGTCATGTTCAAATAACAAGAATAAGTATCATCAGCTTCTAGTATTTTAATATTTGAAAACTGTTTCCAATATTTTGACTCTTTATTGTAAGTTGTCAGATATTCTGTATACGCGGTTGGATGCAACTTGACAATAACATCAAATCCATTGCTTGTTAATTGCTCTATTATTTCTTTATATTTGATATTTAATTGTTCACAATATTGGTAGCATTTTTGTGGAGGCCAGTTTTTAAACCATGTTGGTACTTTTTTTTCCATCCCGCCTATTGCTTTTGGAAATAAAACAGCAATGGGTTTTGATACACCGTATTTTTTTATAAAATCGTTGTGTTGAATTGATTTTTTAAGATAGGTCGGATAGATATGAATAATTGATCCTGTGATAATTATTTTTGACTCTGGAATTTTTACGTTATTTTTTTGGTTTACTTGTAAAAATATAAAATATCTTTTGCTAAATCTCCCTTTAATTAAAGAATAATCTACTCCATGTCCCCAATGATCTAGGCCACTTGTAGAGTTAAAATTCAACACAGTTTTTCCTAAAGTCCGAGCAAGTTTTGCAAATTTATTGTATTGTTTCCATGAACCAAACAGGATAATATCATTATGAAAGATGGCACTGGCCATTTCCAAGTAACTTGAAACAAACTTGATATGAAATTTTTTGAAATAAAAATCGTTAACAATTTCCTTTTTATAACCATTTTTATTCAAATTTCTTGAAGGAAATATAAATGTTACGATATAGTTGTGTTTTCTAAATGCATCCACTAGTGATATTTCTCTATATGGATTTTCTTTTAAGTGTCGAGCTGATACTATGAGAATCTTTTTCATTGATCTTATTTTTTCCTTGCAACACAAATAATTCGGTCGCTTAACTCAGACTGGTCAAGAGTAAATTGAAGATCATTCATGTTCTTCATAATGGCTTTTTGAAACCTTGACCCATGAACTTTTTTGTTGATCAAGACCAAATTATTTAATAATTCATAAATATCCATTCCATGCCACCAATATGCAATAGGATAGAATCCTGTCCTGTCCAATGCTTTTTCTATGGATAATTTTGAAAATAACATGATATGCTCAATAGGGTTCATGTGTCTGAAGACATTCTCAGGAAATACAGATTGAAGAAAAGTTGTAAGGGAGTTTGAATTGGGCACTTGAATTAAAAGAACACCTGATTCTTTTAGTAAATTATGCGCAATTTTTAAATGATTTATCGGGTTAACAACATGCTCAAGAACACCTATAAATGAAATAGCATTGAAATTATTCAAATTATTACAATTATTCGTATAGAACTTTTCAAGTATTTGCTGTTTTAAATCAACACCAAAAAATTCTTTTGCAAACTTAACAGAGTGCAGACTAATTTCTAAACCAGTTGCTTGCCAGCCCTTTTCTAAAGCGACCGAAACAAAATCACCAATACCAGCACCTACATCAAGGAGTCTTTTTTTATCATCATCATTTTTATTAATAAATGTTTCAAGAAAATCAAATTTTGGTTTTGCAACATTTTCTCTCCTATAATAACAGCTCTGTTTTGATGCATATGTTGTTTTAGAATAATATTCATTTGTTTGATAGAAATTTTGTATAGCCTCTTCAGTATAACGTTTCGTTGTATAAACATGACTACATACGTTGCATTCGACATAGCTAAAATTGTATACTGAGGAAAATGGAGTGATTTGATTTGAACCACAGATGTAACATTCGTTTTGTTCGACTGGTATTTGATTCTTTTCCAGGTAATGAGTTATTTGTTGAATTTTTTCGAGATGTTCATTTAAAGAAGAGAAAACATTGATTTTGAGCTTTGAGAGGTCAATTTTTTTCCCATATCTATTATTGATTTTCATTAAAAAAAAATCCTTGTAATTTTTTTGCTGCATGTTGATAGGCTATTTGCTGAGCTTCTTTCGTCATACCAGCGATATGAGGTGTTATTAGAACATTGTTATTCTTATTTGCATAATTAATCAGAGTGGACTCTTTTTTATCTTTAAACTTAACTTCTCCATCAATTACATCTGTAGCATATTTAGCCGTTGGATTTGACTGAAGAAAATTTATTAAAGCAATTTCATCAACAATTTCTCCCCGAGATGTGTTAACGATAATGACATCTGAACTCATTTTACTTAATGCTTCAGCGTTAATCATTTTTTCAGTTTCATGTGTTACATGAACATGAAGACTAATGCCATCTGATCTTTCGAGCAAAACATTAATATCATTGAATTGATTAAAGCCAAATTTTTCCGCGTTTTTATAAGGATCATAAACCATAACGTTAGCACCAAAGGCCTGACAGTATTTTGCAAACATACTTCCCAATCTTCCAAATCCAATAACACCAATATTTAAATAGTTAATCTGACGACCAATAAAATTGGTATAGTCCCAATGGCCTTCCAGAACAGAGTTATAAGCAGGATAAATGTTTCGAAGAGATATCATCATGAGAGCAAATGCATGTTCAGCAGTTGAGGAAATTTTGTTAATAACATCCCTTTCTTCTGTTAATGAAAGCACTGGTAAATTTGAATGTTCAGCATATTTTGTATCAATATGATTTGTTCCTGTTGAAGCTGTGCAAATAACCTCTAGTTTTTTGCCTACTTGAATCAATTCTTCTGAAATATAGACTTTTGACTTGTTTGGATTTGTAAAAATTGCATGGAAGTTATTAATGCATGATTTAACATCATCATATGTGGGATCTTCTAAATATGTAACATTACCAGATTCCTCTAATATTTCACTCACCCCTTGGATATGTTTGACAGGTGTAATCACTAAAATTTTTTTACTCATAAAGATGTCCTTTCAGTAATCCTTCTTTGTATTAAAAAAAGAAAACTGTAATTAATCAATTTTTGCCAAATAAGGTCGTTTATCTTTAGCCAACAATGATTCTGCAGTTATAAAGTCAATTTCTGTATCAACATTAATAGATCTATTTCCTGGAAATATATATGGCCTGCTATTATCAGTACCATATCTTGAATTTTTATTCATTAACAAACCTCTTTTGACAGCATATATAGAACCATTTCTTATATAAGCATCGGGTTTTAAATCCTGACGTCTTGTTTCAGGTATTTCTGGCAAGCAAAAATCAACTATTCTATCATCCACGATTTTTTTTATTCTAATGGGATGATGATCTTCAAGTTGCATAACACCAATAACTGAATCTGCATTTGTGTCAATAAGTTTTCTTAAAACATTATCAATATCAACAGATGTTTTCATTGGATTTGTTGCCATTAATTCTACAACATAGTCATATGTTGAATTTTCTTCTTTTTCTATCCATTTTACACCATGTTGTATTGCCGCAAGTGATGTTGCTGTATCACTTGCCAATTCTGCAGGTCTTAAAAAAGGGGCTTCTGCCCCATATTTAATAGCAATTTCCTGAATTTCTTTATCATCTGTTGATACAATATATCGGGTTAATGATTGACTTCTAAGTGCTTCAATAATCGTATAAGCAATTAATGGAAGACCATTAATATGTCGGATATTTTTTCTGGGTACACTTTTTGAGCCTCCCCTTGCCAAAGTAATTGCTAAAATTTTAGGTTTCATAATCATCTCTTTTTGCGTTTATAATTAATTTAATTAATTCCAAACTTTTTAATTCTGAAGCTTTTAGGGTCATTTTTATATCATTTATTGTTAATATGCCAACTTTTTTTCCGATTAACTTTCCTGAACGAATAATTTTTGAATTGGACGCACATCCCATCCCAAAAATAGATTTATAGATTGGGTGTTTTTGATTTCTGGGTAAAAATCCTTCGCCAATAAGTCTGTAGCCTTTTTCTTCATCAAAAGACCAATAATTCTGATAATCGATAAAACTGGCAAATGTTGAATCCAGACCTTTATAACAATGTTCAGATAAAATGTTGTCAAAAAATTTTTTAGGGCGAAATGGGTACAGTGGGTTGATATAAAGAACAATGCTTGGATAACCATGAACTGATTCTATTTGTAGTAATAACCATTTAAGCATATCTTCCAAGCCTTTATTCAGTTCGTTATTGTATGGATTTCTTTCAATAAAATGAAATCCGTATTTTTCTATAGTCTCTTTATAGTAAATGTTGGCAAAAACAAACGTTTTTGATATCAGCTTTGATGATTGAATAGATGTTAATAATGACTCTAGTAAACTGAAATTTGAAATTTCGGGCAAATGCTCTTGAATTGGAACCAGTGCAAATATGGTTCTGTTTTCGGGTCTCATGGTTTCGGGCAGTTTATTTTCAATCTTAAATTCTGGAATTGTGTTTAATATTTGAAATGTGCTATTCACTCTTGATAATTTTTGGGTCTGATGAATACCATGATGATGAAAGACTTCTGCCTCTGGCTCATATATTAACTGAAACCCCTTATCAATGACTGCTTTTGCCCACAACCGATCTTCAATGTTTGTAACGTCATTGTCAAAAGGAATGTCATTCCAGATTTTTTTCAGAATTGCGCTATTAGCATTGTGAAAAAATGTATCCTTTAGCTGGATTCGTCTGTCTAAGCCAAATGTAATAAAAAGATCTCTTGCATCATAAGGAGAGCTAAATGACAATGGGATTTGTCTTCCATAAACACCAACAACATCTGGATTTTCGAAATTTTTCAAAAGACTATATAGCCATAAATTATTTAAAGGAACACAATGTGAAGAAAGGCAGACAATGTAATCACCATCGGTTTCATTAATTCCTTTATTTAGAGCTTTACCAGGCAAGTAATGCTTGATACTAACAATTTTTTTTATTGGGAATTGTCTAGCAATTTTTAGCGTATAATCAGAGCTATTATTATCAACGAGTATAACCTCAAAGGTGACACTTTGTTGTTCAAAAACAGCTCCGAGACAATGTGAAATCCACTCTTCCTCATTTTTAGAACGTATGACAATTGATGCTTTCCCTTCAATTTTTTCCATTCCATCTACCTCTATAATTATCGATAATATCCTTTTCTTTTTCCTGGTGATCAAGTCCTCTATCAATTGTCATCTTTTCAAAAAGGTCCCTGAAGTCAGCAATTTTTTTTAACTGATAAGGCAGGATAGCAAATTGGTTGTCTCTTCCAGGTAATGTATTATCAGTTGTAAAATGTTTTTCAATATACAGAGCCCCCATTCCTATCGCAGCAAATGCATCTTCAACTCCCTGAAAGTGCCCACTATAGCCAACTTCATTACATAATTCTTTTAATGCATTAATCCTGGTTAAGTTTGAATTTTCAATTTCACATGGATATGTTGAGACACAATGAAGTAATACCAATCTATCCTTTTCGATAGCTTGTGAAATATTGATGACTTCACTCCATTTTGCGGCGCCAGTTGAAACAAGAACCTTATCAAAATAATATCCTAACGATGAAATTAATTTTACATTATGAACTTCATGACTAGGAACCTTAATTTTTCGTATTCCAAGTTCTTTAATCAAATCCAGTTGGTTTAAACTAAATATTGACGTAAGAAACTCAACCTTATGTTGATTAGCAAGATACATTAAATGCAAGTGCTTTTCTTTTGTTAATTCAGCCTTTTTATATATCTCTCGTCGTCCATCTGTGTCCCATGGACCACTTTTTAGGTTTTGTTCTGACCATGTTTGAAATTTAACAATATCAGCGCCATTTTTAGCTGCTTCAGCGATCATTTTCTCTGCTAAAGACATATCGCCCATATGGTTCCAGCCAATTTCTGCAATGATTGATATTTTTGACATAATTACTCCTTATAATATTGTATTTTGTTATTTTCTAGATGATATTGCAATTTCGTTATCTTTTATGTTAATTACTTTACCAGGGGAGTGCTCTATAAATATAATACCCATTTTTTTTAAATGACATTTCGGTTTTTGTTTGTAGAGACAAGGCATTCCATGTCTCTACGATCTATAGCCACGAAACGTGAAAATGAAAATGGGGAGTTCATTTTTTAAAATTCCTAGATTAAAATGACCACCAAGGGTTATACTCCAATTGAACACTGTGTTTACCTGTTTTTAATTGAATACCTTGAAACGTTAAATACACTGGTATAATTTTTAATTCAATTCCATCAACCTGACATTTCCAAAATTTTGAATAATTATTCGTTATTACAAGATAACCATTGTTTTCCGTTTGAATGTCAAGGGATATTTTATCTGGTTTTATAGATAAAATTGAAATTGAATAATGATTGTCTATTGGGGGATTTGACTGATTGCCAGTAATATAAATACTATTTGTTAAATCACCAATTGATGCCTGACTTAATCCTTCCATTAAGGTCCAATTATCAGCATAAGCTTTTGCTCCTGTTGCAAAATAGAATCTATTCAATACTTGCAAGTTTTCATAAATGTAAATTTTTTTGTTCGGAAAGTTGCCAGTAAATAACGAATAGATTTTTTGAATTTTAGTTTTTGAACGCCATAATTGATGTTTTACTTGTTCTGGTTCCAATATTTGTTTCAAATTTGGATGGCTTAACTGCTTTAGCGATATAAAATATTTTACATTGGCAAGACTGAGAAGTTCATAATCATAGAATTCCGAAACAGAAATTTCTATTAATTCATGTTGCATTTCTGGCGTAACAAATAAGTACAAATGGATTGGTTTTGACTTCCACATTAAATCAATTTCTGGTATTTTTTCTCTAATGGGTTTGATAACCTGGTTCCAGAATTGTTGATACCTGTATGAATATAAAGCAAAGTATCCATCAACTGTTTCTATACCATTCGCGTTAAGATATAGTGGGTAATAGTTATTCTCTGAAGTTCTTGCCCAGCTTGCATTGGTTAAGGCAACATTAACAGTCCTGGATAAGTCATTGTTCTTACTGATTAATTTTTTGAATTCTAAAATAATTGGATTTTCATAAATATTCCTGAAGTTATCTGTTTTAATAAATTCTTTTCTTTTAAGCTTAATATTAATAGAAACATTTATACAGCATAAAATGACGCATAGTGTTATGATGTATTTAAGTTTAATTTTCATATTCAATTTCAATAATAAAAGAATAACGATTTAGATGATTAAGTGATTGGGCCATAAAAATAATTAACATAAAAGGATACATAATAAGAAAATCATTGAAGTTCAATGCAGACAGGAATCTTAAGTTTTCTCTATTTGTAACAGATAATATCCAACAACCTTTTGAAAAAAGAACCAAGCCTGTTATCGTATAAAAATATAGGTTTAATTGCTTATTTTTAAATTTGTAAGAGAAAAAGCAAATTAAAGCGATAATTGTAATGAGTTTGTATCGAAAAAACAAGGTTAGTAAGTGTTTAAAGGAAATATCTAATGCCCTATACAAAGTTATGGATTTGGTGGTTGCTTCAAACCTTCCGGAGTTCGACAAGTTTGAAAAAATAGCCATTAATTGTGGCAATTCGAGCAATGTAGAAAAAAAAACAATGAAAAAAAAACAGAGGATCAAATTTTTTATTTCATGTTTTCTAATAATAACAAGCCAAACAAAAGCCCCAAGTAAAAAAAATGGTGTGAATAAAGGGAAAAAGGTAAAATAAGATATCAACAAGCCAATTAGCGCACAGTATAGATATTTATAATAGCTTTTTTGCATGCAGGTTTTTTCAATAACATATAAATACATGGGGATTAAAGGCGGGCCTAGTTGATCAAATAAGGTCCAATCATTGATGCTCCAAGTTCCTAACGAGAAGCACATTGCCGCCATTATGCTGATGATTTCTGGAAGACGGTATATTCTTTTACACAGTAAATAGGTAAATAACGTTCCTAAAAGCCTTTGCAAAATCATTATTATAATATATACAGCCCATGGTGAAAAAAATGTAAATAAAAAATAATCATAAGTCAAAAAATTGATATTATTCATAATTAAAGGATCAATCCCACATGCAAAGTGAGGTACCCATGATGGGTATTGATATTCATAAGAAATTAAACTTGTAGTCATTCTAAAAGAGAGATTAGATTCAGCGCAATCATGAACTCTAACAAATGAATTTTTTCCAAAAATAAAAAATTCGAGGGCTAACCATAAAGACCAACATACTAAAAAAGCTATGATAATGTGTTTCTTTTTAGCCGCAAATATATTTTGGTTATTCATAACTGTGTTCATCTTTCCTAAAAATTTCTCCGAGTTCCCTACCAACGCTTCTCTCTAAAATATCCAGGTCTATTTTATTGGCATCCTTCATATGCCCCAAAAGTAGTTAACACTTTTTTGAAATTTTCAAACTTGAATATCAGGCTTAAACCTCATAATCATTAAGCCCAGAAAATTTTTAAGTTCCAAATTATTCCCTGAAGTGTTAACTGGGAAATGAAGGATGCCATTTTATTCGTATAAACAAAATAGTGTCCTGTCCCGTAATTCTTTACCTTCAAAACCTACATTTTGAATTGACCGGTTTTTCAGTGATAGTTAATCCCCTTATTGTAGATAGATATATGTTTATCAATAATTTAATCCAATTAAGTGGATTATTTAGAACCCATTATTTAGGTCATTTTAAAATCACAGACCTCGGAATATTTGCTATAATTCAAGGTATTTTTTTGGACGTTTTGAGTTAGTAAAAGTTAGTAAAACATAATTACTAATAAAATGTATTGAAATAAAATATTTTAC
>Ga0272440_1002184_pt1 | contig 15475 bp, 3 predicted proteins | sample SSMMMBAug17_FD_192440 | JGI IMG/M metagenome (GOLD analysis project Ga0272440, IMG submission 192440) | Marine sediment archaeal communities from Little Sippewissett salt marsh, Falmouth, MA, United States - SSM-MMB-Aug17 | ecosystem: Environmental > Aquatic > Marine > Wetlands > Sediment ... | reverse complement strand
CTGTTGATGCTGGCGCAGCATGGAGTTACGAAATACCTGACAGCCAGTCAGGCTGGTCACCATGGATTAACAGTGATGAACCTTTTGATAATTTGAGCGTTGGACCTTTAAACATTCGATTTAAACCAGTTTCCGGATGGGAAACACCAGATAATCAAAAGGTAATAATTAAAAATGATGACATTACAAAGATTGAAGGGATTTATCTGTCTCAAAAACGATCTTTATTGGTCATGATCTATCCTGAACAGGCAAGGTCAGCAGGCGCTAAATGGAAAGCAATATATCCGGGCGTTGGTGAAAGTGTCTGGTATCCGGGAAATATACCTGTTGAAAATTTTAAAGTTGGGGAGACAACGGTTTCGTTTAAATCCATTGAAGGATGGAAAACGCCAGAGGAACAAGAAATTGAAATTAAATCAGATCAATCTACGATAATTGAAGCGACTTACTGCAAGGAAAAGCCTTACTCACCTGTCGATCTGGTTGCCAGCCAGGGAGAATTTACTGACAGGCTTGTTTTGAAATGGAAAGCAGTTTCATGTGTTAATCTTTATGACATATATCGCAGTACAGACAGTATTCCTTCAAGTAATGACCGAATTGCTTCAAATATTTCAGGTACACAATATATCGATACCAACAGCAATCCGGGAAGAGAATATTATTACTGGGTCAGGGCGATTGGTGAAAAAGAGCCTGGAGATTTCAGCAATTACGTTATTGGATATACAAATCTGAAACAGCCTGAAAATGTAAACGCTACTGATGGCTTTTATCTTGGTAAAGTACGTATTGAATGGGATTCTGTTCCAGGCGCAACGTCTTATCGTATATACCGGAACACGGATTCGAATTTCAATTCAGCGGAGTGTATTGCAAAGAATATTGAAAAAACAGTTTATGATGATAGTGATGGTATTCCTGAGTTAGAGTATTACTACTGGGTTAAAGCTGAGAATTCCATTATGACCAGTTCGTTCAGCCAACCTGATAAGGGGTTATCCAGTTTAGGCCCACCAGAGAATTTACATGCCAGTGATGAAACCTTTGTTGGCAAAGTAAAAGTTTGTTGGAGTCCTGTTAAAGGCGCTGTTTCTTACGAGTATGATTTTGTTTTAGAGAAGCGTACCCGAAAAAAAAGTATTCGTGAGCAAGCTGAAGAATGTTATTTTCATGAGGGCGCTATCCCTGGTAAAACTTACTATTACAGGGTAAGATCAAAAAATCATTATGGCGTGAGCAACTGGACGAATTTTGAAGCGGGTTCCAGTATCATGGCAACCCCGATCATCCATGCCAGCAAACGAACATATCCTGACAGAATAAGTATTAACTGGATTCCTGTTGAAGGGGCCACACGGTATTATGTTTATAAAAGTGAAAGCAATCGTTTTTCCTCAGCCATTCAAATTGGAACTTCAATTGGCGGACAATATGAATTTCTGACAACTGAAAAAAGAGAATTATATTTCTGGGTGAAAGCAGTTAATGAGCACTGTTCTTCCCTCAGCGACTCTGATAAAGGTTATATTTCTGATGGTTGTTCATTCAGTATTTCACCAAAAGACCTTCTTGTCGATGCTGAAACTGGCCTTGGCAGCGTTTCAGTTACCATTGTTACACATCAGTCATGCATTTGGCATGCAGAAAGCACTGTTGACTGGATTTCAATTTTATCAGACGAGTCTGGAAATAAATCAGGTAAGGTGAAATTTCAAGCAACTGAAAACAGAAATTCTGATTCCAGATCAGCAACCCTTACCATTGCTGGTGAAACAGTCCTCGTTGAACAGGAAGGCAAAAATCCGACAATCCTCAATGTCATCTCAACTGAAGGGGGTGAATTGTTGGTCAATGATAAAAAGTATTCAAAAACCTATACAGAAAAAGTTTCCACAGGAGAGATGGTTACCATTGAAGCTGTTCCTCAAGATAACTGGCATTTTACTCATTTTTCAGGCTCAGGTGTGGATACGACAAACCCTTTAACCATCGAAGTTATGTCAAGTTCGACAATTACTGCCCATTATACCAGAACCAAAGCTTGTTTGAATATTACTATTGTTGGAAATGGCCAGATTTATATTGATGATGATGAAACATCTCAAAAATGTGTGCCACAAGGTACTATGCTGAATCTTAGGGCCGCAAATGATCAATCATCAACTTACTTTTTTACAAACTGGACTGGAGATGTTGAAAACAATAACCCAAAAATTGAACTGCTGATGGACACTGATAAGGATATTACTGCCGTGTTTGGGGGGTGGGCGGTAGAAATTCATGCCGAAGGTGTAGATTTTGGTGGATATTGTAGCAGTGACGTTACATTTGGCGTCAGTACTGAATCATTTCATAATGAAGCACCACCTGCTCCTCCCAGATATTCTTCTATGATGCAATTGAAATTCGATAACAAGGATGTGAATACTGATATTCGACTGGATAGACAGAAATTCTATCAATGGATCTTGTCAGTTGACCCTCATGGCAATATGGGACCACCACAAGAACCTCAATCAACGATTCTTTACTGGGATAAAGACTTACTGCCAAAAGAAGGTACTTGTCAGCTTTTGGAAGGATATGATCTTGAGCATTCAACAATTCTTATTTCAGATATGAGAGAAACAACTGAATACACTGTAACAGGTTTGGGAGGAGAACAATTATTTTCAATTGTATGGAAGCCGCCATTACCTGAATCAACAGAACAACCTTTGAGCCCAATTTCCATGTCATTACTCTGTGAATCGAAAAATTTTGGTGGTACCTATAAAGTCAATACAACTATAGGAATTGATCGTCTGTCAAAACGAACATCTTCTCCACCAGCTCCGCCAGTGTATTCAACAGCATTGTCGATTATTTCAGAAGATTGGAAAAATTTAACTGTTGATGTTAAAGAAATAGGACAACAAGTATATGAATGGCTTATTTCCATAACTCCTGCAGGTAATGCCGTCCCAATTGGTTCGGAATCAACAGTGAATCTCTCATGGGAATTATCCAACGAAAGATATGAGGGAACATTTCAACTCGTTAAATTGGTCAACAAAGATGGGGAGTTTGAAGTTGAAAACGTTATTGTTCAAAACATGTTCAAAACTTCAAATATTGATATTACAGGTAATGCGAGTCCACAATTCTACAAAATTATTTGTAAAAAAGAATGCCCTGATTGTGATATTTGTGAACATCAATTTAAATTAAACGAAGGTTGGAATCTTGTGTCATTCCCATATTTACCAGATAACAATCTTGTTAAATATATCATTCCAAACGTAGATGTTGTCTATCAATATGTAAATGGCGAATACAAAGAGATATCTAAAACTGATTCATTGGAAACAGGAGTTGGATATTGGGCTTTAATGCCTTCAGAAGCCAGTTTTAAGGTTCAAGGGATATGCAACAAACCTTATGACAAATCATTGCCAAAGGGTTGGCATCTAATGGGATGCATTGGTCAACAAATCATGCCTGAAACAACTGTCGAAAACAGTATTGAAGTCATGTATGAATATATTGACGGCTCATACGAAATTGTTACAGATTGTCATCCGGGTTATGGCTTTTGGATAAACATGTTGGAAAATGCGAAGCTGACATTGGACAGCTATGAACAAGAATAATAAGTGTTGATTTAAGGGGCAAATAAAACCATTTGCCCTTTAAGCACATATAAGAAAAGGAGTTTTTTATGAAAAAAATTTTATCCTTTTGTTTATGGTTGATCATTATTTTCTTTTCTTCAGGTTATGCACATGCATTGATGTTTTTTTCAACAATTGAGGATATCACGATACTTGAAGATCATGTATCTGAATCGGTGTCATTTACCATCAGTAATTCAGAAAGTTTGACAGGCATTGCACTTTCAGCAAGCTCTTCAAATACAGCAATTGTCAACAAAGAACAAATGTTTCATATGGCTGGTAATCAGCTGGTGATTCGACCTGAAAAAAATGTTTCCGGAACGACCCTCATTACGTTATCAGCAGCAACCATTGATAGCATTACTGCAACCACTGCATTTAGTCTGACAGTCTTATCTGTAAATGACCCACCTTCATTTGTAACCGGAGACAGTATTCAGATCACTTCAACTGCAGAATCCCAGATTTTTACAGCCTGGGCAAAAGAAATATCTGCGGGGCCCAATGAAACAGATCAAGCTGTGTCATTTACTCTTGAAACAGATTCGCCGCATTTGTTCAACAGCATACCATCAATAAAACCCAATGGAACATTAATATTTACCCCTGACACTAATGCTTTTGGCAGTGCTGAAATAGCTGTTTATCTAAAAGATGATGGGGGGACAGAAAATCAGGGAATTGATCAAAGCCAAACAATTGTTTTTACAATAGACATCATAAAACCGATCATACCACCTGAATTTGTTATCACAAATCATTTTCCTGTTGTCTATGAAGATTCTGGATTGCAAACATTTCAGAATTTTCTCTCCATATCCAACACCACAATCGACAATCAAGCCTTGTCTTTTATGGTAAATACCAATCACAATGCGCTTTTCGAATTCATTCCGGAAATTTCACCCAATGGCCTATTGTCTTTTACACCTGCAGTCAATGACTTTGGAAGAGCGCGTGTGGATATTGTTTTACATGCTGATTTGGAAAATGGAACATCATTTATCAGTAATCCACAAAGCTTTACCATAACAATTCTTCCGGTAAATGATCCACCATCTTTTGTTCCAGGCATAAATTGCTTGATCAAAGAAGATGCTGGCAAGCATAGCAGTGGATGGGCTTCTCAAATTAAGGCGGGTCCTTTGAATGAATCTGATCAGGAACTTGAATTCATCATACAGAATATTGATCGACTTGATCTATTCGATATTCCGCCATCTATTTCATCAACAGGTGTGTTGACGTATCAGACAGCTTCAAATGTGCATGGTGCTGCAAATGTGACTGTTTATTTGAAAGACAATGGAGAAACCCCAAACAATGGCCTGGATATCAGTGACTCACAAGTGTTTACCATTGAGATTCTGCCTGTCAATGACTGCCCGGTTTTCAAAATTATGCCTGAAATAACTGTCAGCAATAAAAGTGGCATGACCATCATTGACAATTTTCTGACAGATATTTCAATGGGGGCAAATGAACCAGAACAAACAGGACAGTTTCATGTGTCAACAGATAACCAATCACTTTTTGAACATTTGCCAGCACTTTCAGAAGATTATCAACTCAGCTTTTCCCCAAATCCTTATAGTACAGGAACAGCAATAGTTCACATTTCATTGACTGATAATGGCGGCACTATATATAATGGTTGTCAAAATTATGAACAAGCAATGACTATTTCTATTGAGCCTAAGGGTTATACATTGACGCTTTTGATTCAAGGAAATGGTCGGATTCAGGTCAATGATATTATTATCAATACTCCAACGTGGGAAAGCCTTTTTATGGCAGGCCAGTTCGTCAATATTGACACTATTTCTGATGATGACTGGTATTTTTCACACTGGTCAGAAAGTTTGACTCAAACAACGTCTGATGCCAGACTTGTTATGAATAATAACAAAATATTAAAAGCGCATTTTTCTCAGATACCCTGCCAGTTGTCAGTGAAAGGCAAGGGATGGATTTTGTTAGATCAGCAATACTTTAAATTGCCATTTTCCTACGACTTTACATGTGGAGAAGTTCTTGCGTTGACTGCCCTTAATGGATTTTCTCACTGGACAGACGATATAACTGGTACATCCAGTTCAGCAACGCTGACCATGAATACCAGTAAACAGGTCTATGCCCATTTTCTAAACTCAGATCTATGGGATGCCTCATTTCAACTGGTTTCACTCAACGCAGACAATAGTGATCCAGAGGTTATCAACGAAGATGATATTATAATTGGTGTAAATGCTGAAGCTGAAAGTGCTTTTGATATAAAACCTTTACAACATACGTGTCAGATGTTTATTTTTTCTTCTGATGAAAAAGAATATCTCAAAAAATATATTCAAATGGAAGATCAAGATACCTATCAATGGAATATTGCCATTGATCCGCGTGGCAATACAGGTGGTATCATGGGAAAATTCAGTGCACGATTATCCTGGTTACCTCATGAATTGCATATGGATGGTCAATTTCAATTCATTGAAGGTTTTGATGCCAGTGGTGAGCTGCTTATCGATGATATGACGACTGAAAATGAATATGTCATCACAGGGACTTCTGTACAATTTTTTACCATTCGATGGATCAAAAATTCATATATGTTTGACCTGAATGCAGGCTGGAATTTAATTTCACTGCCACTGGTGCCAGAAAATCCTGATCTTTCTGTTTTGTTTCCAGATGCTGAAGTTGCATATTTTTACAGAGGTGGAAGCTATGAAATTACTAGTCAACTGGAACCTGGACTTGGATTTTGGGTAAACATTCCATCTGCTGAAACATATGTCATATATGGGGAGCCTTTTTCAGAGTTTAGTTTATCTTTGCCTGCTGGGTGGCATTTGCTGGGAGGGCTCAGCACAAGAAGCACTCCTGAAATAGCTCCGGAAACTGCACTGTCGGTTATATTTGGTTTTAAAAATGGAACGTATATGGAGGTCAACGAAATGACGCTTGCTATGGGATATTGGGTTAACGTTATAGAGGATTGTATGATTACGTTGAAATAGAGTACAATATGATAATTACAAAGGGTTTTTTATTTATCCATGACTGAAGTGACAATCAATTGACGATGCATCAAATAAATAGCATTTGGTTTTTTATAAATACTTATTATATAATCAGCCAAATCAAATGAGTGTAAGCAAATTGACCGGTGAATACAATTTTATCATCAGTTTTTTGAACCTGGATTACACTGAAGAAGATGAACAAGATGATAAATTACTATATATTATTGATCTTCTACATTTTTTTAGTGACAATAATACAAATATGGAGAAATTATGAAACACAAATTATTATTTTTAATCAGCATTGCTTTTTTGTTTATTTTGCCTTCAGTGTTTGGAGAAACGATTTATGTAGGTGAGGAAGAAACATATTCTTCCATTCAAAATGCAGTAGATGACTCAAAAAGTGGAGACACTGTTATTGTAAAAGATGGAGTGTATACTGAACATGTGAATATTCAGAAATCAATTACCTTGAAATCTGAAAATGGATATACCAGCACAACTTTAGTTTCACCTAGACCATCAAACTCTGTAATCCTAATACAATCTGAGAAAGTTATCATTGAAGGTTTCACTATTTATGGGTCACATGATGATTATGCTCTAGAGATATGGGGGGGGAAAAATTGTATCGTTCGTAATAATCGATTTGGCTTGGATGAATCACATCACAATCAAAGAGGTATCCATCTAGGCGCCGATTATTCGATTATTACAAACAACATTTTTCAATCAAATACAGATAATTGTATTGATGTTTCCAATGGTGATTATTGTACTATTATTTCCAACATATTTATTCGAAGTAAATTGGCTATTCAATTGGATTGTTCTATTCAAAATTTCATTTATAGAAATACTTTTATCAATTCACAAATTCCAATCGATATTGAAAGAAAATTTCCATCTGACTTAATATACAACGGAAATTGCTATAGTCATAAAGAATCGAGCATTTATTTTCACTCTCCTTTTGAAATAACATACACATGGAACAGTAGTGAGTATAAAAGCTATTTAGGTAATTATTATTCTGTTTTTCCTTCTTCAATTTCGGATTCTGATATCGATACAAATGGCATTATTGATGGTTTTTACCCTATGCCATACCATTTTCCCAATGATGCCTACCCATTACTCTCAAAACCATCTGAATATAAAACCAGGGCATATTTTCCTCAAAGCAATAATAATCTTAGTGAAACACTTGATTATACTTATCCGGAAAAAATTGCTTTTAAAAAAGAGTCAACAGTCTTGTGGGTGAACAACACTCCTTTTGAAGAAACAACAACATATACTAACGAAGATCATTGGGTAGGATATTTGTCATTTTATCCCGATTTTGATAAAGGTGATAGAATTCAGATCGAGGTTGGATATTCAACAACAGGTTCTGATTTTGTTCCTATTATTTTCAAATCAGTTTTTTTTAAATCAAAAGCTTCAAATTTGACTTTTTATTTGGATAAACAACAGGTTACAATTCAATCGGGTCATTCTCTGGCATTTCAGCTTACGAATAAGTCCAGTCAAAATTATTCCATTCATACGGGATCACCTGCCAGCTATATTACTCCTCCCTTGTCACATACCTCACCACCGGTTATATATGATGTTTCACCAACTAAAGGCTCTGTGAATGGTGGCACAGTCATTACGATCAAAGGACTAAATTTTGGAGATCAACAGGGCAGTGTATTTTTTGATAATCAACCGGCCAACACTATTGAATCCTGGTCTTATACACAAATTGTATGCACTTCCCCAGTTCATGAAACTGGTTTTTCAACAATTCGGGTTGAGGATAAGCAGGAATTATCAGGAGAAGATTATTACGCATATTATTTTCAGGAAGAATCGATGTATGTAGGTTTAGACAAACATTTTCAATCCATACAGCAAGCTGTTAAATTTGCTGAATCAGGAGATAAAATTACTGTTTTTCCAGGGATATATAATGAAAATATTGATGTGAATCAAACATTACATCTTCAGTCAAAAAGCGGTGCAGATGCGACAACTATTGTTGGAAAAGAAATTATTGTTTATGTATCTGCTGACAATTCTACAATTCAGGGATTTACAATCTATGGCTCTGCTAACTCATCAACAGGTGTCTTGGTAGATGCTGACAAGTGCAAAATTATTGAAAATCGTTTTGGCGTAAGTGCTCAAAAAAAGAATGATATTGGTTTAGCCTCAACAAATTTCTATGGAAATAACACAGGAAGTAAAACTCTTATTTTAAACAATATAATTTCTATGAATAATACCGGAATTAAACTTCACGCTAACTTATGCACAATAGCAGACAATACATTTTTTTATAATAACAAAGGCATTGATGCAAGAAATGAATCTAATACTATTTTTAATAATAGTTTTATAGATAATGTTGAGCAGACATCCTCATCTTCAAGAGTTCAAAATGCCTGGCAATCTCCTATTCCCATCTTTTACAAATATAAAGGCCAGACATTTATCAATTATATGGGGAATTATTACAATAATCATAATTTATTTGATACTGATATGGATGGCATTACTGACAAAAATTATTTACTTCCCTGGACTGAACCTGAAGATGAGTATCCACTAACTCTTCCTATTGATCAATACAGTTTTTTTCTTTTCAGTTTAAACAGCAATTCTGAGATCAATGTATTTGATGAAATGCAAACTGAAGAATCAGTCAAATTTATTTATGGTGGATCACGAATGTGGACCATGCAATCAGAAAACGATTTAGAACAACTCCTTTCTCAACAAACAGTGGTATATGGAAATCTTAATTTTAGTCTAGTACCTGAAGAAGGTGATAAATTCCGGGTTTATATTGGCCTGACAACCGGTGGAAATAATTTTGAACCCAAAGGCACTGCTGAAATTGTGGCTGATGGGAAAAACACACAACTTTTTTACCAGATACCGACAATGTCCATGGATTTTGACTCCGGTAAAAAACTCGCATTCAGAATAAAAAATATCAATGTAGACAATTGCTGGTTAATTACCGGTGCATTAAAAAGCTGTTTTTCAATAGCACCATTACATGTAAATCATGTTGCTTTGAATGTATACCCCAATCAAGGTTCACCAACAGGATCTACTGAAGTCTTCATAACTGGCGTTAACTTTGGTGATGTACAGGGTAGTTCTCAAATATTGTTCGGGGATACACCTGTTTCTGCTTACAAATCCTGGTCAAATACAGGTATTGTTTGTAAAGCACCTGCACATGAAAAGGGTTGGGTCAACGTATCAATCAAACGTGATGGTTTGATACAGGCAATTCAGCAGACAACATTTTTATATAAAAATGATGCAATATGTGTTGGTGACGCTCAAATGTTTTCAAATATTCAAAGAGCGATCAATCATGCAAAACCTTTTGAAACAATTATCGTAAACAGTGGAGAGTATAATGAAAACATCGTTATCAATAAGCCGGTTATACTTCAATCAGAAAGTGGTTTTTCTTCGACAACACTAATTGCTAAAAATTCTGATTTCAATGTCGTAGGTATTTATCATGAAGAAACAACAATTGATGGTTTTACAATAATTGGTGCCACTAACGCATCGGCAATTTATATAAATACAGCCAATGCTGTTATCAGGAATAATCAATGTGGCACAAGTACAGATGAAAAAAATAACACAGGTATTTATATCAACGATGATTCACACAATAATATCATTGAAAACAATATAGTATCTAATAATAGTTCTTCAGGTATTTTTGTGGAAGGTCCATATAATCTCATATCAAATAATACTTCTTATAAAAATAATAAAGGTATTTCTATAGAACGTAGCAATAATACGGTTGTTTCAAATAAGTGCCATGAAAATACACAGAGTGGTATATATATAGGTTATGGTACATATAACAGTGTGTTATATAATGATTGTCGAAACAATGAAGATGGCATAAAAATATCTGGCTCACGTAATATTATTCATGCGAGTCAATGTTTTTATAATAAAAATTCAGGCGTTTTTTCAGATGATCGTGGTGAAAGAAACATATTTTCAAAAAATATATTTTCAAAAAATATCTGCAAATCAAACAAAAAATATGGCATTAAGTTAAATAATTCAAATAACATATTATTTTTAAATCAATTTCAAGCAAATGGTCTGGATGTTATCAAAAACACATATGTTTCAGAACAAACCAATCAATGGTATAGCAGAGTTCCATTGAATTATATTTATAAAGGTACGCTACAGTTTAATAAAATAGGAAACTATTATGATGATCATATTTCCTGGGATATAAATAATGATGGTATTGTTAATGAAGAATACATTATTCCCATAGATAATTCAGGAGGCGATCATTACCCGCTCGATTCCACAATTGACAATTATCAAGTAAAGTTTTTATTCCTTCAGCCTGATGGCAAGATATCTCAAAATGATACCATTTTAACAGAAGAAATTTTAATAGAATCAAATGAAAGTGAATTTTGGCAAACCTATGAAAACACTGTATCAGAAATCGATTTTTCACAACCGCAAAACATCAGTGGACAAATATATACAGAAACATCTTATGGTCACTGGAAAATATTGAAAAAGAACGATCTGTTGATCGTTTCATTAGGATATAAAGATACCAGCGATTCCTTTGTATCAATTACCGATCCAATCATATTGACAGGTGATGGAGATACACTACGTTTTGACTTTCAAACAACAACCAAAACCATATCCTCTGGCTTGAATGGGCCATTGGTTATTAAAATTGAAAATCCCAATGATTACTCTATTCATATTGTAACTGGTTCTCGCTGGAGTTTCATTTCAATGGGCGCCATTTCCGGTAAAATTCCAGAACCTAAAAATGATGAATACATCATCAGTTCTGGGGGGACACTTTCTATTGAAGCGCCAGGTATTCTTGAAAATGATTTCAATCCTGAAGACACACAATTGACAGCCACCTTAAAAAACACAACAAAATATGGATCTTTGACCCTGAATGCAGATGGCAGCTTTACTTATGTTCATAATGGATCATCATCTGCAACTTCTGATCAATTTACCTATACAATCAACAATGGTTACGAAGATTCTATCCGAACCGCTCAAGTGAGCATTCAGATTATTCATGCGCCTGTTATTACATTATCACCCAACCAGAATGTGACCAATTCCAACATGACCATTACCATCGCTGGAAATTCCGGCAGCACAATTGAATACAGCCTGAATGATGGTAACTGGCAAACTTACAGTGAGCCTATCGTTCTTTCTAATGAAGGAAATTATGAAATCACTGCCAGACTTGAAGATCAGAACCAGGAGTGGTTGGTTTCACAGCCGGTTTCTTTTATTATTGATAAAACGCCGCCAGAACCGCCGATTTTAAACAGCACTTCACCGCAAACAAATAAACAGACATCGGTTAATGAAATTGAAGTAACCTGGTTAACTCCTGAAGATCTTTTATCTGGTATTCTTGGATATTCTTATTTACTGGATAACAATTATGATAGCTTGCCGGATAATATCATAGAGACCCAGATGCTTTCTTTTACAAGTCAACGCCTGGAAGACAGTTCTTATTATTTTCATGTATGCGCTGTTGATTCAGCAAACAATATAAGCAGTCCCCTTCACATTGGTCCTTTTATTGTAGGTCCAAAACCACCACCACCAACTCCAAAAAATCTCAAAGTAGTCAAAAAAATGGATGCTACAGTGAAACTGGCATGGGATTACATCAACTATGATAACATCTCATATCGGGTATATCGCAGTGAAATGTCAGGAGGTTTGTATTATAGAGTAGATACTTCCGAGCATGGATTTTATTCTATAAACAATGAAAAAGTCTATTATACTGACAAGAACTTAATTAATGGGCAAACCTACAATTATACAGTTACATCTTTTTGGAACAATATGGAAAGTGATAGTCCCAACTCAGTAATAGCAATTCCAGAGCAATCGTTTAATTTTAAATGCAACACCATTGATTTTGATAGTCAGGCCACATGGCACGTCAGTAAAAAAGTTAATGTTAAGGGTAATGTTGAATATCATTTCCTGATTGATAAAGATGACAAATTCAAAGGCGAGATAGAAGCTTCATGCAACGAAATGCCAGATCATGTCTCACATTCATTTTCTTTAAATAAAATTAATTATGGTGCCAGTATGCATGGTATCACACTGCCGGCTTCTTTTGTATTAAGTATTACCCCCGGAAGTGCTGCTGTACCGGGTGAATATCAATTCGAGTTATCTCTTAAAAATGTTTGGGAAGATGGCTGTGCAGATTTTATGGACATTCCACTCATGCTGACAATAACAGAAGAAAATGTTGCCGGTATTCTCATGGATATTTCCAAACAACCTGAACCCGCTTTGTTTGATATCAAAAAAAGAAATTCATCAAATGAAAATCATGACATTCAAAACCTTCGTAATCGAACAACAGAAACGATCACATACAGAATGAATCAGAATGAAGCCGTTGAAATTTATGGTGAAATATACCCGCCATCCGCTGGTAAAACAGTTACAGTTCAGCTTGAATGCAAGAATAATGATTTTAAAATATCAACAACATTAACCACCAATGCCGAGGGGAAATTCAGCTTAGCAAACTGGCTGTCTGAATTTGATATAAATGAATACACCCTGACAGCCAGATGGACAGACGTGTCTACAACCACTCATGGCAGCAATCCAAGAACAATTATCATTGAAAAAGGGAAGCCATTTCTTACATGCAACAATCGATCAAATATTACACCTCAACTCAATGAAAATTTTTCAATCAGTGGTGCCATTCATCCTGCAAAACCTGGTACGCATTTGTATTTATTGGTCATATCGCCAGAAAATGAAATGTACAAACACGATCTTGTTTTGGATGAATATGGAGAATACTCAAAAACACATGCTTTTTTTGACCGCCGTGGTATCTGGAAAGTCAAGGCATACTGGTTTGGTGATGACACCCATATTGGCTGTGAAAGTCCATTTTTGATTGTACCGGTGGATACCTCAGCAGGCAGAGGTATCATACTGGGTGGTGGTGAAGCAAATATTCACAATGCTGAATTTGATCTGGTCAAACGATTGACCACTGAAGCCTACAAAGATTTCAAATCCAGAGGTTTTTCCGATGATATGATTTATTATGCCATCAATTCACAAATAATTGACATTACAGATAATGAAATACCTGACAATATTGTGGATAACTCCCTGCCTTCTGCAGATAGCTTTTTATCGGCCATTGAAAACGAATTTACCAATGAAGTCAATGAAGAAGTACTACTATTTATTTATATGTATGGTCATGGCACAGATGATGGGCGTTTTGTTGTGTTGGGCTATGATGAGGTGATTGAAGCCAATCAGCTTGACCAATCCTTGACAAATATACAGAAGAAAACAGATTGTGTGGTTATTCTGATTATTGAATCTTGTTATTCAGGAAGTTTTATTAAAGATGTCAGTGGAGAAAATCGAATTATCCTGACCAGTACAGATAATAAGCCATACATACATGATTCCAGTGGCAATATAACGTTCTCAAGATATCTTTTTAATCATCTCTTACGAAACTATAGCATCAAATATTCTTTTGACAAAGCTAAGGAAGATTTGACAAATATTTCTTATGACCCACCATTGTTGGATGACAATGGTGATGGTATTTCAGATCAGTCTGATGGCGCTCTGGCATCCAATTATTATTTTAAAGGAAGCATTACATGGAATTTCAATGTTACCATTGATGAAAACAGTATTCAGATGCCATATCTGGTATCTAATGAAAAACCAGTGAATGTATCAGCAAAAGTAATCAGAGGAGACACAGCAACAGAAGCTGTCTGGGCAAGCATTATTCCACCTGATGCTGATTTAACTGGCAGTGATGATCTGGTTTCATTTCAAAAGATATTTTTGTCATACAACTCTGAAACACAAAGATACGAAGGCCAACTTCGATACTTATGTGATGCCGGATTATACAAGCTTGTCTTCATGGCCAGACAGACCAATGATGCAATGAGTAATCCAGTGGTCAAATACTTAACAGTTGAACAATCAGCAGCGCCTAAAGATATTGATGGTAATGGCGCTGTGGATCTTGGTGATACTATTTTGGGACTACAGGTACTGTCTGATTTTGACGTAATGATGTGTCGTCAACCTGAATTGTCCTTTGGTCTGGACGACTTATTAATATTGTTTCAATCAATAGCAGATTGATTAAGAAAATTGGGAAATAAGGTTTCATTTTAAAAAGAAAAATGGCGGGGTGCTTATAAAACAAAGCCTTCCAAAGTAACAATTTCAATAGTTAAAAAAAGGAGAAATCATGAAACAATTCATTATAACCATTCTTTGTTTTTCAGCAATTTATTCTTCTGAATCCATGATCCGCAGCAACCTGTATGCATCGGAACCAGTAACTGTTTGGAATGTTCTGACAAAACCTTTAAATCTTGTATTTCATAAAACTGGAGAGATCGCCTATGTGTCTTCACCAGATAATCATAGCATATTGGTAATTGATTGTTCGATTCACCCCCCAGTTGTTTTAAGAGATCGTCAAATTGACATACCTGTTTCTCTATATCAATCACCAATTGGCCCTTTAGCAATCAATCCAATACAGGATGAATTATATGTAATTGATGAAGCGCAATCCCTTTTTGTCATTGATACTCAAACCAATACGTTAAATCCAACGCCAATAACAATACCAGCATATGCTACAAATATCGTTGTGTCAAAAGATGGGCAAGC
>Ga0272440_1002183_pt1 | contig 15477 bp, 10 predicted proteins | sample SSMMMBAug17_FD_192440 | JGI IMG/M metagenome (GOLD analysis project Ga0272440, IMG submission 192440) | Marine sediment archaeal communities from Little Sippewissett salt marsh, Falmouth, MA, United States - SSM-MMB-Aug17 | ecosystem: Environmental > Aquatic > Marine > Wetlands > Sediment ... | reverse complement strand
TTGAACGATCTACATAAAATGAGGAAGTTATTTTTAGAGTATTCCTAAGGAATGCTCAGAAAATAAATTCCCATTTTATAATTACATTTTCGGTTTTTGTTTGTAGAGACGTCGCATGCTACGTCTATAGGATCTATAACCACGAAATACCTCAAAATGAACAATATTAAAAAAGTGCAACTTTTTTGTGTTGCACCCATTGGCATGTGAATTGCTAAATACCATGAATAACAATTACAATTAAATATGGATTAAACAGGACAATCATTATGATAGCAGATGAAGCACTTATCAATGAGTTTATCGATGAGTCCATTGAAAATATACTAATTATTGAAGAAAACTTGCTTATTCTGGAATCTCAAAAAGATGCCACTGAATACGAGGTCATTGACAAAGTTTTTAGAAGCATTCATTCCATCAAAGGCAGTTCAGGTTTTTTGGACTTTAAAAAAATTACTGAACTGTCTCACATCATGGAAACATTGCTCGATAAGATGCGAGCCAATGAAATTAAACCAGAAAGCATTTATATCGATGCCCTGCTGAAAAGCACTGATCTTATCAGGCAAATGGTCAACGATATCCATCATTGTGATCGATTTGATACCAAACAAATACTAAGCAAACTCGTTGAACTTGCCAATAATTCATTAGAAACCGATGATTCTGATACCAGTCAATCAGACTATTTCAACCCATCATTGCTTGAAAAAAAGACTGTTGAAGCTATCAAAAAAACTGAAACAACAAAAAATTTAAACCATAACACTCATTGTTTTGATTTACATTTTGATTTAATTCAATTGTATGTTCAGGAAAATATATCTCCAGTAGATTTGATTAGAGATCTTCAAAGTATGGGTGACATTATAGACGCCCGACTGAAGTCCTCAGCAAAAAACCTTGATCAGGATCTAAAAAATGTTAGCTTAACATTGGATATTGGTTACGAAACTGCTCTTGAAAAAAATGTTGTTATAACAATGTTTATCCTTACAGATGACACCATCAGTGAGCGTCAAAATAAGCCATCGCCCAAATCTTTAATTGTTCAAAAAGAAAAATCCTTAATTCCCAAGACACAAGAAAAAACAGATGTTGTTCCCATTAAACAATCACTTGAATATCCAGTAGAAAAAAAACAAATGCCTGTTTCCAGGCAGTCAAACTCTTTTTCTGAATATCCAATAGAAAAAAAGCAAATGCCTGTTTCCAGAGAATCGAAACTTTTTTCAACAAATACAAAAAAAGTGCCTGTGATTGAGAAAGAATTTCCAACATCTCCGGAATCCTCAGGCAGCATTCGTATTTCAGTCAATATTTTGGACAAACTGATGTCTCTGGCCAGTGAACTCGTATTGGTTAGAAATCGCCTGTTGATGGAATCAGCCAATGCAGATTCGGCCATAAATGATATTGCACAGGAACTTGATGTTGTTACGTCAGACATGCAAGAAACTGTTATGTTGACACGCATGCAACCCCTTGGAAATGTTTTTAACAAAATGCCCAGAATTGTCAGGGACTTGGCGCAACGATTTCACAAAAATATTGATATTCAAATTTCTGGCAATGATGTTGAGCTGGATAAGAATATTCTTGAGATGTTATCATCACCACTGGTTCATATCATTCGCAACGCCTGTGATCATGGAATTGAAATGCCGGATGTCAGATATGCATGTGGCAAACCTGAAATGGGAGAGATAACAGTAAACGCATACCATCAGGCCGGTTTGATTCATATTACAATCACTGACGATGGCAAAGGGCTTGATCCTGCTACGATCCGAACAAAAGCACTTGAAAAAGGCATTATGTCAAGAGTAGACCTTGAACAATTGAGTGATAAAGATGTTTTTTCATTGATCATGACACCTGGTTTTTCCACTGCTGCACAAATGAACGATATTTCTGGTAGAGGTGTTGGTATGGATGTTGTCAAAACATCTATTGCTCAAATTGGCGGTGTCATTGAGATAGATTCAGTTACTGGAGAAGGTATTACTATTCATTTAAGTCTTCCATTAACACTTGCCATCATTCCCTGCTTAATTATTGTCACTAATAGTGAACGTTTTGCCATCCCACAGGTCAATATGGATGAAATGGTTCGTTTGTATGATGCCGCCGATCAATGTATTGAGAATTCAGGCGATCAAGAAGTTTATCGCCTTAGAGATCGTTTGCTTCCAATTGTTCGTCTGAATGAATTGTTGAAACATCCTATTCGATATACCAGTCAGGACAGAGCCATTATAACAAAACAATATGCAGAGGAACGAAAAAAAATGCCAACTGTTTTGTTTGCTGTTGTGAAAACTGGATCCCGACGTTTTGGCCTGATGATCGACAAAATGACAGGAACTGAAGAAATTGTTGTAAATCCTTTACCCAATACGATCAAACATTTACAAATCTATCAGGGCACCACTATTATGGGCGATGGTGAAGTGGCAATGGTTTTAGATGTGGATGGTATTTCTCGACATGTTGGCGTTGAATTTAACCGCACTGCAGAGGATGATCATTCGCTGATAACGAAAAAAACAAAAAGTGCTGATATCCAACGAATTTTAACATTTGAATATGGCCCTAAAGAACAGTTTGGAATTCCGCTCATTCTGATTCGACGGCTAACCCAAATAGAAGGCAGCCAGATTGAAAAAGTGGGTGATGACGATGATCGAGAATTTGTACTTATTGAGGAAGAACCAGTCTTTATTGTTCGGTTGGATCGGTTGATGAATGTATCCAAATGTCCTGAACAATCCCAATATTATTTATGTTTGTTTCGAAATTCAGGAATACCTTTTGGCATCTTGTTTTCACGCTTAAATGGCGTGGTTGAAATGCCAGAAATGATTCAAAAAGAAAACTATCATTTGCCGTCTGTTTTTGGGTGCGCAGTCGTCAATAATCGATTGACATTATTGCTAGATATTTTCGACATGGTGAATATCGGCGAAAAAAAATGGTTCACAAGCTGTGCCATTCCGGAAAAAACACAGAAACAAACATTCAGTATTCTTCTGGTGGAAGACACCATTTTTTTTCGCCAGCTTATCCGAAATTTATTGGAAAGTGATGGTTATCAAGTACATACAGCAGAAAATGGCTTGGAAGCGCTTTCTGTTTTGGAAAAAATTCATATAGACTTGATTATTTCAGATATTGAAATGCCTGTTATGGATGGATGGCGATTTATTCAAACTGTTCGAAACAATAAACAATATCAAAATATTCCTGCAATGGCATTAACCGCTTTGAACTCAAAAGATTCAGTGGAAAAAAGCTGTCAAATGGGGTTCAATGCACATGAAATAAAAATTGACAAAGAACGCATGTTAGCATGTGTGGAGCGTTTATTACAACAAAATGAAAGATAAAAAATATCAATTTTGTGCATTTTCTGTGGCAGATCACTTGTTTGGTATTAATATTCACGACATCAGTGAAATTAAAGATGAATTTTCCATTACGCCTGTTCATCATGCACCTAGAGAAATCAAAGGTTTGGTAAATATTCGCGGTCAGGTTTATCTGGCACTAAATTTGCGGGTAATTCTTCAAATAGGAAATTCAAATAATAGTGCAGGTCGATTAATATTATTCAAACCTAAAATTGGACAAGATTTGTTTGGTATTCTGGTAGATACCCATAATGGTGTTGTACAAATAAAAGAAAGTCAAATTGAATATCATCAATATGATCAATCCATGCCATCAGAAATGACAATGAAACGTGCAATAGCTATTGGTATTTGTAAGCTTGAATCCAAACTCATGACCATACTAAATGCAGCTAATCTACTTGTATCTATACAACAAGATTAGATATAGGAGGAAATAATGAAAAAACACATTTTTGAATATGTTTTTCTTCTACTTTTCATGACGTCATTGACTGCATTTGCAGAAAATGAAAAGATTGATGAGCAAGATGTGATCAACCTTGTTGATAAGGCTGTCAATTTGATATCAACAAAAGGTGAATCTGCCTTAATAGAAATCGGCAATGCTTCGGGAAAATTTTTCTTTCCCAAAAAATCATTGTATGTATTTGTTTATGATGAAAATTGTGTAATCAAAGCTCACCCTTATAAACCTACTCTCGTAGGACGTTCCTATCGTGGACTACCCGATGTTCGAGGTAAAAAATTTCGAGATGAAATTGTTCAAAAAGCACTTGCAGAAGGAAGCGGATGGACAGAGTACAGTTATCAAAAGCCTGGGGTGTCTGGTATTTTTAAAAAAAAAGTTTTTGGGAAACGTGCTCGTGCTGGAAATAAATGGTTTATTGTGTGTGCGGGTATGTATACTAAATGAAAGGTTTGTAAATGAAAATCAGTTATAAAATACTTTTTCCATTGTTTATTGTTATTGTAATAACATTTTCAATTCTTTCTTATTTGTTATCGGTATTTAATGATCAGGAAAGATTATTGAAAGGTTTTTATGCATATAATCTGAAAAATCAGGAAAAAATTGTCGCTATTGATACGCTTTTCAGTAAAGCGCATGCTGCTATTCCGGAACTGATCATAGCCAATATGATGGGAGCAAAACAAGAAACAATTAAACAAAAAGTTGAGCATAATATCCTTCAACTTGAAGCCTGTCTCATTGATTTAAAAACAATAAACGAAAAACAATATACGCAAAAAGAAAAAAAACTGTTTAAACAAATTATTTCTACATTGGCCCAATACATTCCATTATATAAAAAAATCGGTGAGATTTGCACAACTGGTGATTCTTATTCTGCGACAGAAAAATATCCAGGTCTTGAAAAAAATGGAATGATCGTCAAAAATGATCTGAGCGATTTGATTTCAATGGCATCACATCTGACCAATCAGGCCATACAAGAAACCATTTTTAAAGCAACAAAACATACTCATACAATAGAATTCATTATCAAATTTGGCGGTTTTTTCTCATTATTTTTTATGTTTTTAATCGTTGTGCTAACCTCAAGATATACAATCGTTCCTATTCGACGTCTGGTTAAATATGTTCAAACCCTGTCAAATGGTGATTTTACAAGTCAACTGGTTATTCGCCAAAAAGATGAAATTGGTCAACTTGCAGATGAGATTGTTTTAATGTCAGAACAATTGAGCGGTATTGTTGCAAAAGTCAAAAGCTCTGGTATGGAAGTGGCAGAATCTGCAAATGATCTGTCTGCAATGTCTCGTCAGCAAGATACAAGTGTGACCAACCAGGCTCAAGCCACCGATCAAATGGTACAGTCAATGGAAGAAATGAATGCCAATATTAACATGATGGCTTCTGCATCAGAAGAAATGAGCGTAAATATTCGCCAGTTATCTCAAAGTGCTGACCAAATGTCTCATAATATTGATTCTGTTGCCGGTTCTATTGAGGAATTATCGGCGTCTATGACTGATGTTGGCGATAATGCACGACAAGGTTCAGAAATCGCCAGAAAATCAGTTAAAATGGCAACTATGGCTGGAAATACAATGAAATCTCTGGGAGAAGCTGCTGATGAAATTGGTGATGTTACTGCTGTGATCAAAAGAATTGCAGAAAAAACTGATCTTTTGGCAGTTAATGCAGCCATTGAAGCCGCTTCTGCTGGAGAAGCCGGCAAGGGATTCGCTGTTGTTGCCGGAGAAATTACGAAATTTGCAGAACAAAGTGCTCGCGCGGCTGAAGATATTTCTCAACGAATCTCTAAAGTTCAGGCGAAAACTGAAGAAGCAGTTACTGTTATATCCGATGTTTCTGTTATTATTATGGAAATCAACAAATCTTCGGAAATTATTACATCAGCTGTTGAAGAACAAACTGAAGCAGCCAACGATATTGCCCAACATATATCACAGGCAAATTTTCGGGCCGATGAAATCGCAGCATCAACAGCAGAGTTGGCTATCGGAGCCGAGGATGTTTCTAGAAATGCAGCCGAAGCTGCAAATGTTACCGGTAAAGTGAAAAAAAATATCGTTCTTGTGAATCAAAATACCAATGAAACCTGTGAAAGCACTCGATTACTGAACACGTCTGCTATTGATTTATCACGCTTATCTAAGAAATTGTTGAACCTTGTTGCACGATTTAAGATTGAAAATGAAAATGAAAATGAAAATGAAAATGGTAATGGTAATGGTAATGGTAATGGTAATGGCAATGGCAATTTTGGTAATGGTAATGATTCGTTATCTTAAAGAAACGTAGATCATGAACACATTGGATTTAACCCACGCCCCTCTGTCATTAACCAATCATACCATCAAAGTATTATTGGTTGATGATCAAAAACTGATTGGCAAGACTGTCAAAAAAATGTTGGGAAGTGAAACTGATATTGAGTTTCATCATTGCATCGATTCCCGAAAAGCCATTCATATGGTTAACAAAATAAATCCAACAGTTATTCTTCAAGATCTGATCATGCCTCATTTTGATGGTTTGACACTGGTTAAATTATATCGAATGAATGCCAATGCACGTCATATTCCCTTGATTGTCTTGTCTGCAAGGGAAGAAGCCAGTGTGAAAGCAGAAGCCTTTGCTTTGGGTGCCAATGATTATATGGTTAAATTGCCTGACAAACTGGAAGTTATTGCTCGAATACGTTATCATTCTCAATCCTATATCAATCGGTTGCAAAGAGACGAGGCTTTTCGAAAAGCACAAATTGAAACCAAAAAACGTGAGCGGGAAGTTGCTGCCAAAAATGCTGAAAAAATGCGTGCCGAAATGCTTTCCCGGGAAATGTATATTCAAAAAAATTTTATTGATGCATTTATTCAAAGCATTGTAACAGCTATTGATGAAAAATCTCCTTATACCGGGGGACATGTTAAACGTGTTGTCGATATTACCATGATGCTGGCCAATGCCATCAATGAAAACAACGACCCTCCTTTAGATAAAATTTCCTTTTCGCCTGAAGAGCTTGAAGAAATTCGCCTGGCAGCATGGATGCATGATGTTGGAAAAATTACCACGCCTGAACATGTTATCAATAAAGCGACTCGTCTGGAAAGTATTCTTGATCGAATCCATTTGATTGAAACCCGATTTAAACTCATTGAAAAAACAATTGAACTTGATTTTTTTAAATCCTGTCACCATGGAAACAAAGCAACTGAAGATGACAGGAAACAAATGGAAGAAAAACTAAAAGAACTGAGAGAAGACATCTCTTTTTTAAAAAGCTGTAATAAGGCCGATCATTTTATAACCGAGCAGGACGCCATCCGAATTCGTCATATTGCTGAAAAACAGTTTGATATTGATGGAAAAAAACAATTTTCATTATTTGATGATGAAGTTCATCATTTGTGCATACAAAAAGGAACCCTGAGTCCATCCGAACGAAAAATCATTCAAAATCATGCAGCATTAACCTTAAAACTACTCAGACATCTACCATTTCCCGAATCATTATCTCGAGTACCTGAAATTGCAGGGAGTCATCATGAATTTATAAATGGTAGTGGTTATCCTCAAGGATTAGTTGAGGATAAAATCCTTTTTCAAACACGTATCATTACTGTCGCAGATATTTTTGAAGCTTTAACAGCAAGAGACCGACCCTACAAAAAACCCATGACCATTTCAAAAGCAATTGAAATATTGGAAGATATGAAAGAAAATTACCAGCTTGATCCACACATAGTTGATCTTTTTATTGAGAATCAACTATGCATGGAATATGGCATTAAACATTTGCTTCCTGAACAATTGGAATAATAAATCGTTAAATCCTGCGCATAGGTCAGTTAAGTAAATTCTGCAAATTCTGATTCTAAAAAAAGGTGAACAATTGTTCCCAAAATCCGATATATTAATTTTTGATAACTTTATTGTATTTTTTAACATATTCTGTATAATATTCGAGTCAATTTGACATCAAAAGTAAATTGCCTGCTTTTTTTTACTATTGTTGGTCAAGAGTTGTTGTCAGTTATTATATCAATACAAATATGTTTGCCGTCCATGACACTTCATCATTGTATGTCAATATAACTGCTAAACTCTAATAATAAAATTATTTTAATTTAAGGAGAAAGTCTTATGAACAAACGATTCAATTCGATTGGTTTACCACTACATATCAATACTATTATGTTAGTATCAGTTTTTTATATGTTTTCAATTGGATATATCTATGCTGATTCTTTTGTAAGTGGTACGATGAAAAAACATCATTTTTTGTTATCTGATACAACTAATAGTACAGATCATGGATTAAAAGAGTTTTATACGATAACAGGAAAATACGTTTTGTCTGTTGATGGTGTAGGCTCAATGAAAAATAGCTATTCAGTCATTGTTAATAAACCCAGTGCTGAATCAACAGTATTTAAAGCATTTTTATTAGCATCGTCTACCGGTGAATCAGATTTTCAAATTTCTGAAACAGAAATTAGATTAGATGACAAAGCGTTTCAGTGGGACAATGAGATTCCAGGGGCGATACATAACTATAATTATTGTTCAGATGTAACCAGTATCATAAAAGATAAAATTGATAGTTCTGCTTCTGGACATATTTTTGTAAATATTTCTGAAAAATCGTCAGATAATATAGATGGAACTATCCTTGCTGTAATATTTGAGGAGCCTTCACAAATAAAAGACACAACCATCGTATTATTATTTGGAGCTCAAAAAATGGATGGAGATACCTTTTCAATTATTTTGAATGAAAAAATTGATTTTACAGCCAATGATATTGAAGCTAATATGGGCTTAGGCATCTCCTTTGGGTATCAATCTCAATCAAATGCTGAGATACAGTATTCTATTGTAAAAATAAATGGAAATGTTTTAACAAGTTCAGCAGGCGGGCAAGATGATGGTGATAATTATGATGGTTCTCTCTTGACTGTTGGCGGTATCAATGATTCTAATGATAATCCAAGTGATCCAAATGAACCTCCAACAAATGATTGTCGAATTGATGATGAATTATATTCTTTATTGCCATTCTTAAAGAATGGTGACACAACATTATCTGTATTTACAATCAATCCTTCCAATGATGATAATATATTTTTTGCATATTTTGAACTACCACCAGCTACATTACAAGTATGCAATATTTCTGATGAAGATCACGATGGTGTCATTAACTTATGGGATAAATGTCCTGATACACCTCAAAATTCATGTGTACACAATGATGGATGTGCATGTGACATAGTTCTTAAAGATGAAGATAATTTTGTGTCTAAAACAAAATGGAAAGAATATTATGTTAACGTTGATAAAAAATATTCAAAATTGACGATTGTTTTAAAAAATCTTTCAGCAGATTTAGATTTATATGTTAGAAAAGATAATAAACCCACTATGGAATATTTTGATTGCCGGCCTTTCAAAGGCGGATTAAGATCGGAAATGTGTACGTTGATTAATGAAGATAACACGCTATGGCATTTCAGTGTGTATGGCTATGAATCTGGAAATTTTTCTATAAATGCAACTGCAAAAAGAAATTAGAGCCAACTGATGATGACCCAAGCTGGACAATCAAATATACTATAAAGAAGAGGAATAAATGGGAATCACAAAAGAAGACATACTTCATATTGCAGAACTGGCACGATTGGAGTTAAAACCTGGTGAAATAGAGATGTTTACCACTCAGTTTGGTAATATTTTATCTTATATGGAACGACTTGATCAGGTTCCTACAGATGATATTTTACCAATGAGTCATCCAATTGAAATGGTTAATGCGTTTCGAAAAGATGAAATGGTGTCATCTATTTCAGCAGAAACAGCTCTTTCCAATGCACCTGAAAAAGATGAAAACGCGTTTATCGTACCTAAAATTGTTGGATAATCTTTAAGGAACCACAATTTAATAATTTTTCCATTCTTACATCCCGCATACAGGCTGGCTGGCTTTGCCCGATGCAAATTGAAAAAATTTCAACATAGAGCGACGATTCCTTCAGTTTTTTCAATTTTCCATCGAACAAATTAAAAACCTAAATGCGACCAGCATAATGGGAACGTTATTAAATTGTGGTTCCTTATCAAAATCAATGGATATCATTATGGACAATCAAAAATCTATTTTCTATGGTCATAACCTTTCAGAAGATGATCGGAAAAAAATTTTACAGTTATTTCAAAAATCTAATTTACCTTTAATCACTATTTTAGATGCAAAACCACCAGATGAAAAAACTGAGCCGGCAATAACAATTAACCTGAATGATTTTATTGCCATACTGAATCTAATCAGTCACAAACATGAGATGATCCAGGATCTTCAAAAAAAGATGGATTTAGCGCTTAGGCGTGTTACTCAACTTAAAAAGGCTTCAAAACAAGCAGAAATTGCAAAACATCAATTTTTTGCCAATATGAGTCATGAAATTCGTACGCCATTAAATGCCATTATTGGGATGACTGATTTACTCCTTGGAACTGATTTAAATCCAGAACAGGCAGAATATACTGAAATGGTTCAAACATCATCCAGAAGCCTTCATTTTTTTGTGAATGAATTGCTGGACTTTTCAAAGCTTGAATCTGATGAACTGGATTTTGAAATCATTGATTTTGATTTTAGAATTTCCATTGAAGAATTTGTGGAAATGAATGCTGCACGCGCATTTTCAAAAGGACTTGAATTCTCATGTATCATTGATCACAGAATACCGACCATACTTCGTGGCGATCCAGCACGCTTGCGTCAAATTCTATCCCATATTACTGATAATGCCATCAAATTCAGCAAACATGGAAAGGTCACCATTGACATTAAATATGTACGAGAGGTTGACCAACTGGTTGCCATTTGTTTTGATATTCAAGATACCGGTATTGGCATCAGTGAAGAGGATCTGGTAAAAATAGCAACCCCATTTACCCAGGCAGATCAAAGTACGACACGAAACTATGGTGGTATAGGTATAGGATTAACGTTATCAAAAAGTTTGATTGATATGATGAATGGCACATTTGAAATCCATTCTACTTTAGGTAAAGGCACTAAGGTAACTGTTCATCTGACTTTTGAAAAACAACAGGTCAAATCTGAATTTTTAAATCAATATGGAAATTTAAAAGGAAAGAAAATTTTAATTGTTGACAGTAATGTTTCCAATAGACTCGTTATCAGAGAAATGCTTCGTTTATGGTCTTGTGATATTGTAGAAGTTGAATGTGGCAAGAAAGCCATACAAAAAATCAATGATCACTCATTTAATGCTGTTATCATGGATACAGATTTAGGTGACATGAAATGTGTTGAATTAATACAATATATCAAAAAATCTGACCTATTTAAACACATCAAAACACTGGTGATTACCGCAGTGGGACAACGTGGTGATGCTGTTCGATTGAAAAAACTGGGTTTATCAGCGTATTTAACACATCCGGTCAGACATTCTGTCTTACATGATGCCTTATCTGAATTATTGTTCAGCAGTGAAAATGATACAGCTTCTTTAGAAAAACAAGATGTTCTCATCACAAAATATTCTGTTCAAGAAAATAAAAAACGTCGATTAAAAATACTTTTGGTCGAAGATAGCATTGTCAATCAACACATTGCGACAAAAATATTTCAAAAAATGAGCCTTCATGTAGATATTGCATCTAATGGTGAAGAAGCACTTGGTATACTGGAAAATACACCTTATGATGTTGTTTTTATGGATATTCAAATGCCTGTAATGGATGGCCTTGAAGCTACACAACATATTCGAAATGGAACCAGAAAAACGCTTGATCCAAATATTCCAATTATTGCCATGACTGCTCATTCCTTACCAGGTATTAAGAAAAAATTCTATGATATCGGCATGAATGGCATTGTGATCAAACCTATTCATCAAAATGAAATATCAGATTGTTTAATACAGCATACGTCTTATCAACCCATTGCAGAAAAAATTTCACCTCAAGAAAATAAGCAATCCATATATGACTATCAGTCGCTATTGAATCGACTGGATGGAGATGAAGATTTATGTAAAGATATTATTAATGATTTTCTAAACGATATTCCTGAGTTAACAAAGGCTTTACAAACAGCGATTGATCAAAAACAGTTTAAGGAAATATCATCCATTGCTTTTACAATCACTGAAGGTGCTGCTGATATTTCATCAGACCCTATTATGACACTATGTGGGGGGATTGAAACAGCTGCAAATGAAAATGATATCAATAAGGCCAAAGCATTATTTGAGGAATTTCAAGCGCTAATGGAGCAATTTTCTGATGTGATTAAAGATGAAAAAAAGGCTGATTCCAATGACAACCATTTTTTTATTTTGGTGGTTGAAGATGAACCTGCCAACCAGATTATTATGGATCAAATTTTAAAAAAGAGAAATTGTTCATTTAAGATCGTAGATAATGGTAAAAAAGCTATTGAAACAATGATATCATATCATGTTGATCTGGTGTTTATGGATGTTCAGTTGCCAGGTATGGATGGTGTGGAAATAACTCAAAAAATTCGATCAAAAGAATATGATATTATGAATCCTGATGTTCCTATTATAGCAGTATCAGCTCATGCTTTGGAAGAAGACCAGAAAATGTTCCTTTCAAATGGAATGGATGGTTTTATTGAAAAACCGATTAATAAAAATGTTATTTATGAAAAAATTGATCTTTATATGAGCCAGACCAATGCAAAACAATCGGGTGATACAACTGTTATATTTGATCGTGAAGAATTAATGGATCGTATTGGTAATGATGAAAATATATATCACAGTACAGTTCGTTTTTTTAAATCTCATGTTGCTGATTTACTAGAACAGGCTCAAACAGCAGTTGACAGTAAAATACCTCAAGACATTGAAACCATATCTCATACGATTAAGGGAGTTGCTGCGAATATGTCCGCAAAACAACTGGCAGAAATAGCATTGGAAATGGAATATGCTGGTAAAGAGAGTGATATTGATAAAGCACCTGAGCTGCTCAATCAATTGAAAGAAGCATTTATTGCTGTGAAAAAATGTTTTTAGTTGCTAACGCGCGCAGCTCTGTTACCAGGAAAGTTAACGAATCAGAGCCGCGCGCGTTAGCAAGCGGGATTGTGATTAATTCATAAATCAATCAGTCAAGCACGATTATTGAAAGGCCCCTTACAATCAATTGATTTATAAACTTTTGACTTGAATTATGGGCAAAACCCCACTTTAGGAGTATTTTATGTCATTACAACGACTGTCTTTTTTAAAACCTTATCAAACAGAAACAACATCCTGTTCGGTAAAAATGTCTTCAAATGAGAATCCATTTGAATTATCCAAAACGCTTAAACAAAAAATTCTCAACGCAATTGCCAATGTTCCTTTTGGACGTTATCCTGATCCAACATCAACAAAACTCAAAACATTGATAGCCAGACGCTTTGGCATTCAGCCTGATCAAATTGTTTTAGGCAATGGTTCTGATGAACTGATTCAATTGTTAACCATTCTTGTTGGAGATATGCATACTTGTGTTATGTACCCTACACCAACCTTTCCAATGTATCAGGTGGCTTCGGATGTTGTTGGACGAAAGCGGTTGGAAATTCCTTTAAATGAACATTTTGATCTTGATTTATCAATGATTTCTCAAGAAGAATTAAAAAAAGTGGGCCTTGCATTTTTTGCTCGACCCAATAATCCTACTGGCAATTCTTTTTCAATTGATCAAATTAAACAAATTGCTGATTCAGGCATTTTCACTGTGATTGATGAAGCATACATTGATTTTTCAGATCGTGAGCATTGTCTGTCAATGGCCTTAAAAAGTGATCATGTTGTCATCCTCCGCACCTTATCAAAAATTGGACTTGCCGGAATTCGACTGGGCATTTTGATTGCCAGAACCGATATTGCTCAAAAAATCGATGCTGCACGAATGCCCTTTAATATTACTTATCCAAGTCAAATTATTGCAGAAACAGTACTTACTGAAGGCTTTCAGGAAATTGAAGAACATATTCAGATCATTAAAGCAGAACGTCTTAGACTGTTTAATGCCTTAAATGAATATCCTGGTATTCGGGTTATTCCTTCGGATGCAAATTTTTTATTTATCAAGGTTGACAATGGAAATCAGATTCATCAGCAATTAATTGACAGGGATATTCTGGTACGTAATATGAACAAATATGCGTCTTTAGACAATTACTTAAGAGTTTCTGTGGGAACACCTGAAGAAAATACATTGTTTTTGGAAACGATTAAGGACATCTATAAATAACCTATGTTCTTATCGAATTGTGGTTTTTTATGGGAATACGCCCTGTTAACAATCATATGCATGAATCCAGATTCAAAAAAATGGATCTATTTTGAATTTGTCAATTTTTACAATAAAAAACAATTAATGATTATTTAATGCCTTAAATTTTCTTTATTTTTACAAAAAAAATAATCTGTAAGGCACTAATTCTAAAATGAAATGATTAGAGGAGACTTTAGCATTATGCCATCATTAATGGAAACAATCAAAAATCGTCGAAGTATCAGAAAATATGAAGATAAAGCAATTTCTGATGAAATGTTGAACACATTATTCGAAGCTGTTCAATGGGCGCCTTCCTGGGCCAATACACAATGTTGTGAACTGGTGGTTGTAAAAAATGAAGAACGAAAAAAACAACTTCAGGACTGCATGCGACCCAAGAATCCTGCAACAAAAGCTATTGTAAATGCACCGGTGCTGATTGCTTTGTGTGCTAAAAAAAATCAATCAGGCTATTACAATAATGCTGTGTCAACAAAATATGGCGATTGGTTTATGTTTGATCTTGGACTTGCCGCTCAAAATTTCTGCTTGGTCGCACATGACATGGGGCTGTCAACAGTTATTGTTGGGCTGTTTGATCATGATCGCGCTGAAAAAATCATTAATGTCCCGGATGATCGATGCCTTCTGGCCTTGATACCTGTAGGGTTTCCAGCAAAAAATCCATCACCTCCAAAAAGAAAAACAATTAATGAATTTGTCTATCATGAGTCTTATGAATGAAAAGATTTTGCGCCAGTATATTCGTATATTCTTAATCTTTTTTCCTAAGGAATTCTCGAATAATAACATACTCATTTTATCTTGAACGTACAAAAAAATCAGGTCGTGTAGAGACGTAGCATGCTACGTCTCTACAGACCAAAAACCCCGAAACGAACAATATCAAAAATGGGGAAGTTATGTCTTCACAAATATAAAGCTGTAAACAATATAAAAATTGAGAGTTTTGGCTGTATTTTTATTGATTTTTTCACTTGAAAGGTTAAAATTGAGAGGATAATTTGACTTGTTCATTAAATATTTCGAAATTAGATGAGGTTTGTATGCAACAATTTAAAGAAAGATTCTTTAAACCACCTTCAGGCAGTTACTTTATTTTTGGACCCAGGGGTACTGGTAAATCAACATGGCTCAAAAAAAATTATCCAGATGCAAAATATATAGATTTATTGGATGATATTACATTTAGAAATCACATTG
>Ga0272440_1002181_pt1 | contig 15482 bp, 9 predicted proteins | sample SSMMMBAug17_FD_192440 | JGI IMG/M metagenome (GOLD analysis project Ga0272440, IMG submission 192440) | Marine sediment archaeal communities from Little Sippewissett salt marsh, Falmouth, MA, United States - SSM-MMB-Aug17 | ecosystem: Environmental > Aquatic > Marine > Wetlands > Sediment ... | reverse complement strand
ATTGTTGATTGTTTACAAATATGTCGCCCATATCGGGGCTTAAGAAAATGACTGGTCAATGACCTGGGGCTAACACCCCAGTCTACAAAGATTTCGCCCCTATCGGGGCTAAGGAATTCTCAAAAAATAACATACCCATTTCTATCGGACCATAATTACATGCAAGATCGTATAGAGACGTAGCATGCTACGTCTCTACGGCACATAAACCTCAATGCGAACATTTTAAATGGGGAACATATTTTTCGAAAGTTCCTAAGAAGTTGAAATATAAACTCTTTATATTCATCTTATTCATCTTCTTCAGTGTAATCATGGTTCAAAAACAAAATGAACAATTATTGGCATCCTTCATATTTGCTGCAAAGTAGTTAACATTTTTCTCATTCCCAGGCTTTGCCTGGGAATGCATACTTGGCGGCTCTGCCGCCTAAGCATTGGTAAAGGCGGCAGAGCCGCAAGGCATGCATTCCCAGGCAGAGCCTGGGAACGAGAAAAAACTGGTAAATGAAGGATGCTCAATTATTAAATGAGAAATTTATTTTTTAGGTTTCCTTAGATAACCGCAAAAATCATACCATATTAATTAAAATCAAAGCCCACCTTTAAGTCGTTCCCCTGTTCCTGAAATTTCAAGCGCGTCCGGAATGTATTGCCTTTTTTGGATTGAAATCCATCTAATATTTCTGTCGTGCCGGTTTGAATCAATTGTGTCGCTTCATCGGTTGATAATTCTCTTTTTGCCACTATTTTCCATATTATAAACCGACATCCGGCATTGCTGCAATTATAGGCTTTTGGAGATGTTACAATATCGGCACCACACACCGGACATTCTCCCAAGGCATTTTTGGCCTTTTTTGGGGATTTCTTTTTAGATTTTTTGACTGTCAACGACCAGGTTTCATCCTTTTTTTCCAAATGAATAATTCCACTCGCATTTTCATTTTCCGGAAATGGATATGGCCCCACTTTTTTGTCTTTGAGCAATGATGAGATCATATAGGGTGTAATGAATCGGCCATAAAGTCTGGATGGCAGCACAACCTTGCATCCACCATCAGCAGCGCGCCAGTTGGCACATCCATAGTCACGTTTGCCTTTAATGATATTTCCGCCGCATGATGGACATTCACCCAGCTTGCTTCGTTCGATCTGAATGGTGTTTGTTTTAAATTCTTTTACAGATTCAATGACAAAGTGTTTGATATTCTCCATAAAAACCTGATCTGATCCATTGCCCTGTGCAATCTCTTCCAGCTGCATTTCCCATCGGGCAGTTTCTTCAGGTGAAGTTAATTTTTTGGTTAAATCGAACTGACGTAACGTTTCAATGAGCAGACAGCCCTTGTCTGTTGCAAAAACCTGGCGCTTTTTTCGCTCAATATACTTTCGTGAAAGCAAAGTCTCGATTGTTTGTGCGCGGGTTGACTGTGTACCAAGCCCCACATCACCCCGATAAATTTTCTTGAGTTGATCTTCAGAAACATATCGCCCGGGATTGGTCATATCTCGCAGCAATGAGGCCTCAGTGTATTCAGGTGGTGGTTTGGTTTGCTTTTCCAGGCAGCTGGTTTCCTTGACATGAGCGGGATCATCCTTTTCAAGGGGCGGTAATTGTGCCTGCTCCTCTTCATCATCATCGGTATTTTTGCCTTTTGGAGGATGTGAGCCAGAGGTTTCAAGTTTACGCCATCCTGGAACCAGAATAACCTTTCCTTTGGTTCGAAAGGTTTCCTCAACAACCTGGGTAATAATTTCTGTTTGTTCAAACTGGCAATCCGCATGAAATGCCTGGGCAAATCGTTTAACCACCAGCATGTATATTTTTTGATGATCAGGCGAGGCTCCGGATGGCAAAGGCGCCAATGGCATCAGCGCATGATGATCGGTAAGTTTTGAATCATTGAATACCCGCTTGTACGTTTTTTTCATTCGTCGGGCCTGAACGTCGGCAAACATATCTCCATAAACAGATGAGAGTTTGGAAACAGTGGATTTGACTAAATCTTCATTCTTAGATCCCAACACACGCGAATCGGTTCTTGGATAGGACAGGCATTTGAATTTTTCATATAAATCCTGTGCCAGTTGAAGTGTCCGCTGTGCCGAAAAACCGAACTTGCTGTTGGCATCACGTTGCAGATCAGTCAATGCATACAACAATGGCGGCGGCTCATATTTTTTTTGTTTTTTTACTGAAAGAACAACGCCATCCTGATTGGCAATTTTGTTTTCAATTTCTTTGGCTTTTTCCGCTGAGGAGAATCGGGTCTGTCGCTTATGAAACCATGCCCCCCACCACTCTCCTTTTTGATTTGAAAACAATGCTTTGAGAATCCAATAAGGTTCTGGCTTAAAATTTTCTCGCTCACGACGTCGGTCCACCAATAATGCCAGCACAGCTGTTTGCACTCTGCCCACACTGAACAAATCATTCATTTTGAGTGTTGCCGCACGAGAACCATTCATACCAACCAGCCAATCCGCAATCTGGCGAGACTGACCAGCTTGCCACAGGCGATCATACTCAGCGGCAGGTTTACATTGATTGAGAGCTTCACGAATGACATCATCAGTTAACGCCTGACTGGTCCAAAATCGATACAAGGTATTGTCAGATAGCAAGCCGTTGCACATCAATAAAATGGTTCGCGCAATGACCTCACCCTCGCGCCCGGCATCAGTGGCAATGATAATTTTACTGAGTTTGTTTTTCATTAAGTTTTGGATAATCTGAAATTGTTTTTTAGAGCTGTCAATAGGCTTATATTTAAACTGTTCGGGCAAAATGGGAAGTGTTGTCAGTTCCCAACTTTTCCATCGCGGGTCATAGTCCTCAGGCATTTTTAATTCTACCAGGTGTCCAATGGCCCAGGTGATAATGTAGGCATTGTTCTCAATGTAACCATCTCGGTTGCCCCGAACATTCAATGCGCGAGCAAAATCTCTGGCAACTGAGGGTTTTTCTGTTAGTATTAATGTTTTTGACATGGGATTTCTTTCTGAAGAAGTTCAAGACTCAAGAACCTCCTTGAATTGTTTATCTTTTAATCGTTTTTTTCTTGCGTGCTGCTCAAAACGTTTGATTATCCAGGCCAATGTTTGTTTGTTATCATGAATATCGATATCATCAGGCAGATTTGCTACAGGTAACTGGCCTCTGGCCATGCTTTTATGACCGCCAGCCGATCCATACTTCTCAAACGCTTTTTTTATTGCCTTGCCCGCATCACGCTGCATGCCATCGTTTCTGACAATCAGGCTTAATTCATCATTGCATACACCGGCAACAATACTCCATGTCACAGAATGAATGCGGGTGAAAAAATCTGCAATGGAGACACAAATATCAGCAGTGGCCACCGGCCCCAGATATACATAGATTTTGCCCTCACGCAGCGCCATTGTTGTCAATGCAATTTGATAGTATTTCAGGAAATCCATGCGCATTTCAGCGAATTCCAGTTTTTGAATAATATGAATGTTCACCAATGGAAATAAAGACTGAAACGCCCGAACATCCTCTGTAAGGGCTTGACGATTAAAATTTCCGGTATCTGTTTTTATTGCATAGAACAAGGCAGTTGCCAATTTGGTGGCGGGTTTAATTTTGGCTGCTTTCAGATATTCTGTCAGAATGGTGGCATTGGCGCCATATTCTGGCTGAATATCTACATATGTGGCCGATGGATGGGTATCTGGATGATGATCAATAATCATATCGTATTGAAATTTCATAAAACATGGATGGTGATTGGGCTGAGAGTCCAGCAAAATAAAACGATTATATTTACTGGAGTCAACTTTATTAAAATGAACCAATCGGGCGGATAACAAACGAATCATGGCAAGATTATCCGGCCGGACAATAGTATTGACATGACTGATCGTGGTTGTGCTCACGCGACGCCATAACAAGCGTCTGACTGCCATCGCACTAGCAATTGCATCTGGATCCGCATTGATTAAGATCAATACATGATCGTCTTTTTGAAAAATTTCGTAAAGACGTCGTATTTTTTCTACATGAGAAATTGACATAAATCATTACCCGAGGATGATTATTCCCTATGATCGCAAGCGCATTTTTCAATGTCCTGCATGCGAAAATTTCAAGATAATTGAAGGCGTATTTTTATTCAAGAAAAAAAATTTACAGAATTCTTTTTTGCAGTAATATTTATTATCGTTCAACGATGGTTTTTCATGGCATATCATACTGAAATTTAATATGAAATTTTCTTGACAAACATACTGGATTAAGATAGGAGGTTTTATTTTTAATTAAAATTAATATAAATAAAACTATTCTAATCCAACAAGGGAAACTATTAATGAATATTGATGTTACAAGACATGGACAAACCTTACAGTTGACTATCCAGGGCAATATTGGTGAATCAGAAGCGGAAACGTTAAAGCAGCGCTTTCGTGAAAATCGCCTGGATGACATTAAAGAAGTCATTCTTGACATGGCTCAGGTCAAACATATTGGCAGCTCAGGACTTGGGAAATTGATTCTTATTTATAAAGATATTACCTTGAAATCCGGAAAGCTTAAACTTATCAATGTCCTACCCAGTATCTATGAAGAGTTGAGAACGATTAAGTTCGATCAAATCTTTTCTATTTCAAAAGCTTAAAACTAAATAAATATCCCATTGTATCATCTTTATGGTGTTGAATTTTGCAAACACACAATGATGCTTTGGCTCGGAGGAAATATGAACCTGAAGCAAAAAATGTTTATACCGCTTCCTATTGCATTTATTGTATTGGGGACAATTGGCTTTTTTATTATCAATGGTCAAGTGAACCGATTAGCGCATATTTTTATTGATAACCATGTTCAGAGCAAAAGAAATGAAATTGAAAAAGGCATACTGATGGCATCCAATAATGCCCTCAAGACAGCTGCCTTGTTTTCGGAAATTGATTTTATTTCAAGTGCTTACCGAGTTGCCCTTGATGGAAACATTGACGACCCAAAAGATCCAAATGGACAAAAGGCAAGGGAGGCGATTCGAAAGGAAATCAAGCCCTTTTTGGATGGTTTTTCTCGCATGGATGGTGCCAAATTAAAGCTCCATTTTCATTTGCCCAATGGCAGAAGTCTGGTTCGCCTCTGGCGAAAGCTTCAAAGTAAAAAAAATGGCAAATGGATGGATATTTCAGACGATATATCGGGTTTTCGACAAACTGTTCTGGATGTCAATAAAAATAATGAATCTGTCAAAGGGATTGAGTTGGGACGGGGTGGGTTTGCCATTCGAGGTGTCCACCCTGTAAAAGATAAAGCCGGTAAACAATTGGGTTCCGTCGAATTTCTGGCCGGTTTCAGTCCTGTTTTAAAGAATGCACGAACTAGTGATAGTGACTCTTTCATTTTATATATGAACAAAGAATATTTAACCATTACGACAAAACTTCAAAATGCAGAAAAAAATCCAATTCTTGATGACAAATACGTTCGTGTTGCTGGTTTCCAAACCGGTGATGTTGACAAACAGGTCAGTTCGGAATTTCTTGATCAGGCAAAATCAGATCTAAACTATGTTTATTTGGATGATACTGTCTTAGCCGCTTTCCCCATAAAGGATTATCGTCAAAAACAAATTGGTGTGCTGGTTTATGCAATGAATATTGAAAATGAGCGTCAAGTGATCAAACTTGTCGGACTCGCAATGGGGCTGACACTCTTAGTTATTATGCTTTTTGCCAGTGGTTTCAACTATAGCGTGTTGTTGAAATTTGTAATTAATCCTATTGAGCAAGTCTCTGAAGACTTACTTCAATCAGCAGAAAATGTTGATGATGGTGCATCCAGAATTGATACTGAATGCAACACCCTTTCAAAAAGTTCTCAAGAACAAACTCAGGCGCTTGATAATATATCAACATCGATTCAGAAAATAACCAAACAAAGCCAGGAAACATCCCAATTGACCCAGGGCGCAGAAGAATTAATGAATGAAAATATTCGTCAGTCCGGACAATCAATGAAATCCTTGCTGGACATGTCCATGGAAATGTCTCAAATTGAGTCAGATAGCGATGAAATCAGCAAGGTGATCAAAACCATTGATGAAATTGCTTTTCAAACCAACCTTCTCGCATTGAATGCGGCAGTTGAGGCTGCCCGTGCTGGAGAAAGTGGTGCTGGCTTTGCGGTTGTTGCGGATGAAGTTCGCAATCTGGCAATGCGGTCTACAGAATCGGCCAGAAATACGCAGGAGTTGCTTGATACGACCATTCAAAGAGTCGGAAGATCGGCTGAGGCCATGAAAACAGTTAATTCAGACTTTGAGGATATCATTGAATCCGCAACCAGAATGGGTGAAAAAACCGCTGCCATTACAATTGCCAGTAAAGAGCTGGCAAGCAGTATTTCTGAAGTCAGCAATGCAAACGAACATCTGAAAAACATGACAAAGAATGTGTCTGACAGTGCGGAACAAACTTCTGAAGCCTCATCGCATTTGTCAGATCAATCAACGCAGCTTCGTGATATATTGAATCAATTATCCCAGATTATTTCTGGTGGACACCATACATAAAAAAAAAAGGAGTTCTTATTATGAAAAAAATGATCTTTTTTATCAAAACCATTGGCATTCTCGGAGTATTTGTATCTTCTGCATTTGCTGTGGATGGCATTAAATTTGACTTTCATGGCAATATGCTTCAGGTGGTCGGGTCGACTAGCAACAATATGTCCCTGGCTGGTAAACAGAAAAGTGGAAAAACAGATTATTTCAGCTATGACAATATGCTGAATATCAAAGGTTATAAAGATCAAAAAGATTTTTACAAATACATGAACTATTATAATACAGTGGGCACAACCTTTGGCCTCAGCAAGGCGCGTCTTCGGTTTGAAGCCAAAACCGATGACAATTTGGCAAAATTTGTTTATGGCCTGGAGCTGGGCACAGTGAACTGGGGTGACAAAGATAAAAAATTTGGTCTTTCAGGGGATGGTGTCACCCAGGAAAGCCGCTATGCCTATGCAGAGGTGAAATCTAAACAGGAAAGTACTGAACATAAAGTGCGCGCCGGCTTGCAGCCTACAAAGATCAATAAATGGGTATGGTCTGAAACAGCAGCCGGATTGACCTATCATGGTAAATCCGCTGCTCGTAAATGGATGCTTGGATGGTACAGAGGAGATGAAGATGCCCGAGATAACAACACCGATAACAATTATCTGGTTTTAAAAACATCCGGGCCCATGACTTCAAACCTGGATATGGATTTATTTTTGATTTTTGAACAGGCTGCCGCTGAAAAAACGATGTCATACACCAGTTTAACTTCTGAAAATAAAATAGAGGATACATATGATCGCAGCAATCATTATCTGGGCGCAAGCTTGTCATATAATGCCAGCCCTTTTAGCGCTCTGTTTGAGTTTGTATATCAGTGGGGAGATATTTCCTTTGAAGATGACGACATGAGCGAGAATAACCTTGAGCGCAGCGCTTCTTTGATAAATCTTGAACTGGGATATCAAATTAATAAACAACTCAAAATTCGTTTTAACAGCCTGCATGTCAGTGGTGATAACAATCCGAATGATCTGGATGCCAACAATTTTGATGCCATTGACGTGGATGTCAAAGTTGGCATGATTTTGTTTAAAGACAGTCTGACATCCAGCTGTGATCGTTTTGTCAGCGATGCCCCATATCTGATGGATAAAGGGTTGATTCATCACGCCCTGATGGCCGACTACAAACCCAGTAAAAAACATCAGTTTTTTACTGCCATCCGCTACCTATCTCTTGCAGAAGATATCCTTGATGATGATGGAAACAAGGAAAGCAGCATTGGAACAGAGCTTGATTTCAAATATGCCTACAAGTTCAATAAATATGTCAAACTTCGACTGGAAGCAGCCTGTTTGCTTCCTGATGGTGCATCTAATTTGATGACTGCTGACAGTAAAGATGCAGATACCATTTTCAATTTTGCCAGTGGGATTCAGTTTAAGTTTTAGGAATGTTCGAATGAAACGAATGGCTGTGTATCTCTGGGCGACGAAAGGTTTGTATTGATTCAATCATGCAAAATTCCGGCAAAGCCACGACCGCCTGGGGTTGAAACCCCAGGCTATTTCATGCCGTCCTGGTCATCAACAAATAAGGAATACACTTAAATGGCAACGCAAACACCTGGCACTAAACTACCGCCTATGGCAAATGAACTTTCTGATAAATATTTCAATTTATTCAGCAGGTTTATTTATGATCAATGCGGTATCAAACTCCCTCAAATCAAAAAAACAATGTTGACAGTTCGTCTGGCAAAAAGGCTTCGCGCTGTAAAAATCCGCACATTCAAGGAATACTACGAATACATAAACAGTGAAGATGGTCGAAAAAATGAGCTGGCTAACATGATTGATGTGGTCACGACCAATAAAACCAATTTTTTTCGAGAAGCCAAACACTTTGATGTTTTGGTTCAAAAAGCCATTCCAGATTTATTCCGCACCCGACCAGATATTCGATACAAAACATTAAATATCTGGAGTGCCGGATGCTCCACTGGCGAAGAACCCTACACCATTGCAATGGTAATGGATGAATATGTCAATAACCATAAAAGTCTGAGTTATGCAATCCTGTGCAGTGATATTTCAACCCGAGTGTTGCAAAAAGCTGCAAAAGGTGTTTATGAGGATGCCTTGCTTGAGGGAATCCCCGGACATTATCTCCGAAAATACATGATGCGGGGGAAGGGCAAAAGCAAGGGAAAAAATCGCGTGGTGCCAGAGCTTCGAAATCGTCTGACATTTCGTCGCGTGAATTTGAATTCTGGCAATGATTTTGGCATTAGAACCCGAATGGACATTATTTTTTGCCGAAATGTGATCATTTATTTTGATCGTGAAACGCAAATTCAGTTATTTAAAAAGTATTATCGGCAATTACACCCGGGCGGCTATTTGTTTATTGGACATTCTGAAACACTTCATGGAATCAATGATCGATTTATTCCTGTAGATGCTTCGGTATACCGGAAACCGATGGACAGCGACTGATCGGTTGACAATCTACAAGAAAACGTGTAAGAATTAACTGTTTTGTCAAATTAATCAACCCAACCAATAATCAGGTAACCAAATGCCCAAACGAACAGACCTTGAAAAAATATTAATTATCGGCGCCGGTCCAATTATCATAGGACAGGCCTGTGAATTTGATTATTCTGGCACCCAGGCTTGTAAGGCCCTTAAAGAAGAGGGATATCATGTAATTCTGGTTAACAGCAATCCAGCAACAATTATGACTGATCCGGATATGGCGCATGCCACTTATATTGAACCAGTTACGCCCCAGGTTGTTACAAAAATTATCGAAAAAGAACATCCAGATGCCCTGCTTCCCACATTGGGCGGCCAGACTGGCTTGAATACCGCAATCAATGTTTCAAAAATGGGGGTTTTGGATGCCTACAACGTTGAAATGATCGGTGCCCGAGCCGATGTCATCCAAAAAGCCGAAGATCGCGACCTTTTTCGCAAAGCCATGAGAAATATTAATTTGCGCATTCCCAAGAGTGGGATTGCTCGCAGTATGGATCAGGTTGACGGCATTGTGCAAGAAATTGGTTTTCCAATTATTGTTCGGCCAAGTTTTACGTTGGGTGGCACGGGTGGTGGCGTTGTCTACAATTTTGAAGAATTGAAAAAACTGGCTCAAAAAGGCATGGATGCTTCGTTGATTCATGAGATAATGCTCGAAGAATCGATTTTGGGATGGAAAGAATTTGAACTTGAGGTCATGCGAGATATTAATGACAATGTGGTTATTGTTTGCTCCATTGAGAATATGGATCCAATGGGCATTCATACCGGTGACAGTATTACTGTTGCTCCAGCACAAACACTCACAGACAAAGAATATCAAATCATGCGCAATGCTAGCATTGCGATCATGCGAGAAATTGGCGTGGAAACCGGTGGTTCCAATGTGCAGTTTGCAGTCAACCCAAAAACAGGCGAACAAGTGGTCATTGAAATGAACCCACGTGTTTCCAGAAGCTCAGCATTGGCATCCAAAGCCACTGGTTTTCCCATTGCTAAAATTGCGGCAAAGTTGGCAGTGGGTTATACGCTTGATGAAATCCCCAATGATATCACACAGGAAACCCTGGCCTGTTTTGAGCCAACCTTGGATTATTGCGTTGTTAAAATTCCCCGATGGACATTTGAAAAATTTCCCGAAACCGCGGATGAACTGACCACCTCAATGCGATCTGTGGGTGAAACCATGGCAATTGGCCGAACATTCAAGGAATCCCTTCAGAAGGGACTGAGATCCCTTGAAATCGGACGTTTTGGCCTAGGCGCTGATATCAAGGAACCGACCCACCCACTGGATCGTAATGAAATTGAACGTAAACTGTCAATCCCCAATTCACAGCGAATTTTTTACATTCGTTATGCATTGAATCAGGGATTCTCCATTGATGATATTTATCAACTCACTCATATTGACCCCTGGTTTTTGTTTCAAATCCAGCAGATTGTTCTGATGGAGCAGCAAGTCAAAGACCCGCTTTCTCCAAAATTGATTCAAACAGCCAAACAATATGGTTTTTCAGATCATCAAATCGCCCACCTCATACAAACTTCGCCAGAAAATATTCGCCAACTGCGAAAAGAAAAAAATATCATGCCGGTCTACAAACTGGTGGATACATGCGCTGCAGAATTTCAAGCTGCTACACCCTATTACTACTCAACTTATGAGGAAGAAAACGAAGCACGCCTCAACGATAAGAAAAAAGTGATGATTCTGGGCGGTGGTCCCAATCGCATTGGCCAGGGAATTGAATTCGATTACTGCTGTGTGCATGCATCTTTTGCCCTTCGCGATGAAGGCATTGAAAGTATTATGGTGAATAGCAATCCTGAAACAGTCAGCACCGATTACGACACCTCAGACAAACTTTATTTTGAGCCCCTGACCTTTGAAGATGTCATGCATATTGTTGAATTTGAAAATCCAGATGGTGTTATTGTTCAATTTGGTGGCCAGACGCCACTCAATCTGGCCAATGATCTGCATGCAGCCGGTGTCAAAATTTTAGGCACCCAACCTGAAAGCATTGATCGGGCTGAAGATCGAGAACAATTTCAAGCCATGCTTCATGAGCTGGGATTGGTTCAACCGGAAAATGGCACAGCCAGATCTGTGGAAGAAGCCATTGCAGTAGTCGAGAAGATTGGTTATCCGGTGGTGGTTCGCCCTTCATATGTACTGGGCGGTCGGGCCATGAAAATTGTTTACAACCAGTCTGAGCTCTCGGATTTTACAAGACTGGGGATGATTGCCTCTCCTGGACATCCGGTACTAATTGATAAATTTCTTGAAAATGCGGTTGAACTGGATGTTGATGCCATTTCTGATGGTCAGATGACAATCATTGGCGGTATCATGGAGCATATTGAGGAGGCGGGGGTTCACTCAGGCGACTCTGCATGCGTGCTTCCCCCCCGAAATATTTCACAAGAGCTGTTGATATCTGTTATTGATGCGACGAAAGCCATGGCAAAAGCGTTGAATGTTATTGGTTTGATGAATGTTCAATATGCCATTCAGGGAAACCAGCTATTTGTGCTGGAAGTCAATCCACGTGCCTCACGAACCATTCCTTTTGTCAGCAAGGCCACAGGCGTACCTTTGGCTAATCTCGCCACAAAAGTCATGCTTGGCAAAAGCCTGAAAGAACTTGGGTTGACATCAGAAATCCATGTCGAACATTTTTCTGTAAAAGAAGTGGTCTTACCATTTGATCGATTTCCAAAAGTGGATACCCTACTGGGGCCGGAAATGAAATCTACCGGTGAAGTGATGGGAATTGATACCAGTTTTGGTCGCGCATTTCTAAAAGCCCAATTGGCTGCAGGACAGGACTTACCCAAAGAAGGACGGGTATTTATCAGCGTTAAAGACAAAGATAAATCGCTAATGCTTCCCATTGCCAAACAATTTGTTGAAATGGGATTTGACATTGTCGCCACCAGGGGAACCGCACGATTTCTTGAAAAACATGCTTTACCAGTAAAAAAAATCAACAAAGTATCTATGGGGCAGCCCCATGTATTAGACGCCATAAAAAACCATGAAATCCAGTTAGTTATCAACACTGGAGAGTCTCACATCTCCCATATTCAGGATGGTTACATGATTCGACGAACCACATTAAAATACAAAATCCCATATGCAACAACCATTGCTGGCGCAAATTCTATTTGTACCGCTATTGCGGATTTGCGAAAACATGACTTGGCAGTAATGAGTATTCAGTCTTATCATTCCTGATGAAAGTGCATTCCCAATTATATCATCAACTAACTGAGTTCCACAGAGATTACAACCATAGGCAGGATAGGCAAAAACCGATCACTATTTCTGCCTTGCTGGACTACGCTGTTCTTTGCATTGAATTGTAGGGTATTTTTTTTTTGCAATTTCAAATATAAATGATCGCAATCTGTTTGTTATCATACGTTATATTTTCTCGCTTCCCCACATCTTCCCATTTGTCTGGGGCTTTTCGGTTGAAAATGATCAGGTAGCCTGAATTCAGGCTCAAGCGGTTGAGATAATTGTACAAATATTTGATTCCATCATCGCGGGCATGTTTGCTGTTCAGTTTTAGTTCAAAAGCAAAGCTCAACAAAAAAATACAGGTTAATAATGATCATTAATAACAACCAAATAAAACAACTCTTTCATACTGCACTGGACCTAAAAAATCGTGGACAATACACAAACACAATTGATTATTGTCATGAAGGGCTTAAAATTGATCCCAATCATCCTGAATTCATGATGCTTTTGGGCGAATGCTTGAGGGCTACAGGAAAAAGCAAACAGGCGCAAAAATACTTTTTTAAGGTTATCCGGATTCAGCCAGACAATTTTTTTGCTCATGCGCATTTATCACACATATACTGGAAACAGAATCGTTTTGATCGCGCCATCTTCCATGGACTTCGTGCGTTACCGGCATATCAAAACAATGCTGACTTTTTGTATTACTTGGGTCAGGTTTTTCAACGCGTCACATTGTTTAAGGAGTCAATCAAATATTATGAGCAATCGATTGCATACAATCCTGACAATCCTTTGACATGGAACAACTTAGGCCTGGTTAAAATGTTTTCGTTTAATTTGTCTGATGCAGAAAAGATCTTTCGTAAAGCACTCACTATGTATCCGGGTAAGCAAAGCCTGATGTTGAACCTCGGACAATGTCTTAATGAACAGGGATTGAGTTTTCAGGCCATTGAATATTTCAAAAAAGTGGCCAGTTCAATCCCACAAGAATCTCATGCCAGAAGCTCCTTGTTGATTTCTCTTCACTATCACCCCTGTCTGACGCCTGAATATTTGTTTCGTGCGCATCAAACCTGGAGCAACCAGCCCAATAAAACCCGACATATTCCTCGTATATCATGTCCGATTCGTATCGGATATGTTTCCAGTGACTTTAGAATGCACCCTGTATCTGCATTTTTATACCCAATATTACAGCATCACAATCCAGAAAAATTTAACGTTTTTTGCTACAGCAGTGTGCTGGTCCCAGATGCCATAACTCAAAAAATAAAGATGCTTCCAGTTCATTGGCGTGATATTTCAAAACAAACCGATAAAGAAGCATACAACACAATTCAAAAGGATCGTATCCATATACTGATTGATCTTGGTGGCCATAGCGGAGACAACCGATTACCCATATTTGTGAAGAAACCTTCTCCCATACAAATATCATATTTAGGCTACCCGGGAACGACAGGGCTTCAGACAATAGATTATCGTATCACTGATCATTGGACCGATCCCTCTGAAAATAAACCCTATTATACCGAAAAATTGATTTACATGCCCCATTGTTTTCTTTGTTTTCAAACCATGACAAGGTTTCCTTTGGTCAATCCCTTGCCTGCCTTTGATAACAAGTACATTACCTTTGGGTCTTTCAACCGCTTATCCAAAATAAATCCAATCATACTGGAAGCTTGGGGAAAAATCTTACAGCAAGTTCCTGAGTCACATATATTATTAAAAACAATCGCTTTTCGAGATCCGGTTATCAAAAGCAGATTATTTTCTTTTTTTGAGGCAATGGGCATTCATAAAGATCGCATTCACTTGCCAGAATATACTTCATCCATCAAGCAACACCTTCAATCGTATCATAAAATAGACATTGCCCTTGATACCTATCCTTACAATGGCACAACCACTACCTGTGAGGCTTTAATGATGGGAATCCCTGTTGTAACTCTTGAAGGTCAGGCACATGTTTCCAGGGTTAGCAGTAGTATTTTACACAATATTGGTTTGAAAGAATGTGTTGCAAAATCGTTGGCGGATTACATTCAAATTGCTGTACAATTGGCTGGAAATATTGATTTACTATCACAACTCCGCCAATCGCTTCGACAGTTGTTCAAGAAATCCCCTTTGTTTCAATGGCAGGACTTTGTGGATGCACTGGAAGAAAGATATCAAAGGGTTGCAAATGTTGACGATCCTCTACATTGATTCTGATTTTTAGTTTACAACAATAATTTTTTATAAAATATGGATGGCAAGTTGTTTTGTCGTTTTGTGTTCATTTAAAATCCAGGAAAAAAGAGCGATTGAGTGCTCAAATCATTTTTAACAATTTATCTCTCAATCGTCTGTATAGTTTCCATTCATATGGAAAAATTGTCAGGCCCATTTTAAGTCGAATGAAAATGGATACTTTAATCAATGAATGATGAAGCAGAACTGCTGCAAAAATAAGCACTCGATAACGAATATTTTTTGTCCACAAAACTTCGCTTTCTATGGAGTTGACCAGTTTGTTGTATAAGAATTTGTAACTCACAATTGAGGTATACATCATCATGGTATTGTACTGTTTTCGAGTCAGCCAGGGAAAGTATTCTCGTTTTGGAATCGTGATGGGATTCTTTGCCCATTCTTCCAAAGACTGGGGGATGGGTAATTGCCAGTCTCGAATGATCTCCGCACCCAGTGGCGTGTTGGGATAAGGCTGGTATTGAAAATATCCATTGATTGAAGTCAGTGGATATTGTGTTTCAAGGATTTCCATTAAGCTTAATGTTTCTTTTATATTTTCGCCTGTCTCAAATGGCATGCCAATCATGAACGACAATTCCGGAATAATATGTTCATGACTAATCTTTTGAACACTATTGATAATCATTTTTCGGGTAATGCCCTTGTTGAATTCTTTCAATACGTCATCCGCGCCTGATTCTCCACCGATATCAAGCTTGTAGCATCCGGACTTTTTAAGTAGTTTTAGCATATCCAGGCTCATTTTTTGGATGGTATCTGCTAAGTCCCACATTATTTGAACCTAATAGTCCCAAATTATTTGACCTTGTTTATCCAAAAAAAATGCATAGACCTAAAGTTTGATTTTTGAGATCTATGCCA
>Ga0272440_1002180_pt1 | contig 15490 bp, 8 predicted proteins | sample SSMMMBAug17_FD_192440 | JGI IMG/M metagenome (GOLD analysis project Ga0272440, IMG submission 192440) | Marine sediment archaeal communities from Little Sippewissett salt marsh, Falmouth, MA, United States - SSM-MMB-Aug17 | ecosystem: Environmental > Aquatic > Marine > Wetlands > Sediment ... | reverse complement strand
TAGCATCGCCTGTTCCGGCATCGGGATATCTTCGATTTTATGCGGAGATATGGCATACCGAAAACCAGGTGTCGCTGATCCAAATAACGAACTTTTCATCATCGCTCTACCTTTGTATCTTTATTTCTTAATAATTAAGATCAATGGGAACCATCAAAAAAATGTCTGAAAAAAGGGTTCAACACATTCATCAGACACGATGCTAAAAAAATAATTATAGCAAATGGCATCCATTGCATTGAGTCGGCCCGCCATCTTCATGACAACCGATGCACTGTTTGTGAAAAGCGTCAGATCGTTTGATCGGATCATCCGCATCAGGCAAATGGCAGGAACCACAAGAATCGGGCTCTGTTTCACCTTCAGAAAGATTATGATGGCAATCGTTACATGCCAAACCATAGCCTTTTACATGCGCCATATGATCAAACTGAACTTTTCCAGCCATCGACTGAAACAGGACCCGATAGGGTGTATCCGGAACTTTTTCACAAAAAGCGGTATACCCCACAACTCCGATAAGCAACATCACAATCGTGATGGCATAAGCGATCAGTTTTTCTTTGTTTGAGGTCATTTTTCCTGTTTTCTCCCTCCTTATTATTGTCCGGCAGATTGAACAGATACACCATGAGAATCTGTTGTAATCTGTCAATTGGAATGAATTGAATAAATTAGAGTACCATACATGAATATTAAATGTTTTTCAATCAAAAAAACATTAGAGCGCCTAAAAAGATGCTGTGTCATATATCATGCATACCGATAGAAATTTTTTTCTTTACAATTGGGACAACCATCAGGCCGTCCAGTACCTCGAGGGGCTTTCCAGTGATGGTCGCAACTAATGCATTTGAATGAACGATTATCAAGCTGATCCATCATTCGATAGTTGCCACCTTCAATCTTAATCGCTTTACCATTAATGAGGGCATCTGCAATAATTGCGCGTGCATTTTCTACAATGCGCCCAAAAGTGGCGCGTGATACGCCCATTTGAAGTCCGGCTTCTTCATGCGTCATTCCCAATAAATCCGCCAATCTTATAGACTCTAAGCCATCGTATGGCAGTTGGAGTTCTTTAAGATCAAACATTGGAATACCGCGAGGTTTGAAGTATGATATATTTGGAGGAAATTCGATAATTCGGTTTTTTTGGGGTCTTCCCATTTTTTTTCCTTTCAACGTTATCATTGATTTTTAAGGGTGCACTCCTAAATAGTCGGATATTTCATTTGAATCTCCTCCTTTTTTGTGAATGCGCTCTTCTCGAAAAATAAGTTCCCCACTTATCTTGTCGTATAAATAGTTTGGTACGTAGAGATGTAGCATGCTACGTCTCTACAGAACAAAAAGCCCGATGCGCATTTTGAAAAATGGGGAACTTAATATCAGAGATGTCCTTAACCTTAAAAGGTTGATTTGTCAATATGATTGTTTATGTTAAAAAGATGTGCTTTTCCTGTTGTGTAGTGACAGAGCCAATAATACTTGCATTTACTTTTTTTAATTCAAGATTCGCCATACAATCTTTTGCATATTTTTCAGGTATACAAAATAGAAGTCCACCTGATGTTTGCGGGTCATAGAAGAGATCTTCCAGGGGCTGAATCACATTGGCTTCAATTTGTATATATTGGCCATAATAAGATTTATTTGCATATGCGCCTGCAGGAATAAAACCCATGTTTGCATATTCAATAACAGCCTGTTTCATTAATGGAAGCTTATTGGAATCTATAGAAATACTTACGCCACTTGCCTGGGCCATTTCATACAGATGACCTGCCAAACCAAAGCCTGTAACATCAGTGCAGGAAGATATTGGAAATTCTTGTATTACCGATGCGGCATTTTTGTTCAGACAGGCAGCTGTATCAATTAATAAATCAATTTCATCTTGTTGTGCCAGTTGCCCTTTAATTGCTGTTGCTAATATTCCAGCCCCCAAAGCTTTGGTTAATATACAGACATCACCGGGACATGCCCCGCTATTCGTTATAATTTTTTCAGGGTGTACCACACCGGTAACAGACAGCCCATACTTAAATTCTAAATCATCCACACTGTGTCCACCCATCAAGAAAGCGCCTGCTTCTTGAATAATTGAATGCCCACCGCTTAGGGTGTTGCGAAGCACATCCTGACTGAAATCGTTTGTTGGAAAACAAACAATATTCATGGCAGTCAATGGCCTGGCGCCCATTGCATAAATATCGCTGAATGCATTGGCAGCAGCAATTCTGCCAAAATTGTATGGGTCATCTACAATTGGGGTAAAAAAATCTAGTGTTTGAACCAAAGCAATGTCATTGGTAAGGCGAAATACGCCGGCATCATCAGAGTGGCGCATATCTACCAGAATATCAGGATGCGATATTTCCGGCAAAACAGATAAGACATGTTGCAGATCTCCCGGACCCAATTTTGCCGCTCATCCGGATGCGCGTACTTTTTGTGTTAATAAAATTCGTTGGTCAGCATTTGAATTCATTTAAATTTACCTGAGGAAAGCATGGGAAATAAATTACTCATTTGTGTCAGTTAGACAGATCAGATTGGTCAAACAAAAACCGAATCCAAACTTATGCCTACAAACAATGCATGGAACATAACTCAGGTTTGATTCCGGTTTTTGTTCGTAGGGCAACCATAAGGTTTGCCCTACTAATTTTCAATATTTAATGCATAAAAAAAACTATAATCGCTTGACAAAAATCCAATATTCACCCTGCATCATTCCTTTTTTCATATGAATTTTAACGCGTGTCGGTGCCATCTGATAATCAAACTCATAATCAAACATCACATTAAGGTTATTATTTTTAATCCCTTCATCAAATTTACCGCGAAATGCGGGCGTATTTGTACAGGGTGCGATATCGCTAAAAAAGTTTTTGCCTTTCATTGCTCTAGGATCGCGCCCCACAATATCGCCCTCGGCAGCATTATAGCTGATAACGCGCCCACCAGCATCCAGTTTAACAACACCAAAAGCAAGTTGATCAAGATCATCATCGTCCATATCAGTGAGCGAACTTTCAATATCTGTGCTTCCAAATGAAACTTGATCCAATGATGCCATTTTTGATGCATCCGCACCTGCGCCCATTTGATTAGACTGACTTGAAAATGAAGCACTTGATGTTTTTCGACTTATTTGCTGGATTTCATTAGAGACGCCTTTCATTTCTTGAATTGATTCACGTGAAGATCGCGCAATATCACTGGAACTTTTTGTCATATCTGCCAGATGCATTGTTAATTCTGTTGCAGTATTCGCAACTTCATCAGTGGAAACAGCAATCTTTTTTACCAGTTCTGATGATTCTTGTGCTTTTTCAGCAACTGAGCGACTTTCTTGTTCAGTTTCTCCAATCACTGAAACAATCTCATCTGACATGCGCGTTTGTTCTTCAACAGAGTCAGTAATTGTATTATTGATGGCATCAATTTCATTAATAATGGAAATAATTTTCTTTATCGAATCTACAGTTTTTTCAACACTGTTTTGAATATTGTTGACCTGGTCAGATATTTTATCTGATGAATCCGCAGATTGTCTGGCAAGTTCTTTAACTTCACCTGCAACGATAGCAAACCCTTTACCCGCATCACCCGCACGAGCAGCTTCTATTGTTGCGTTTAATGACAAAAGATTTGTTTGATCAGCAATTTCTTTAATAATTGCCACCACATCACCAATTTGTTTTGAGGTTTCAACCAACGCTTCCATTTTATTATTAATTTCTTTTGCCTGTTCATTGGCATCTTTTGAAATTGAACTGGCTTTTTCAGTATTTTGAACCACCCGAGAAAGGGAAATGTTCATTTGTTCAACAGAATCGGCAATCCGCTCAACTTTTGAGGACATCTCTCCACCAGATTGGGCCATATCAGCTGCATTATCAGATGTTTTTTGGGCATTAGAGACCAAATCCTTAAAAACAGATGAAATTTCATGGGCCATCCCCCCCAGACTTGTAATCAAGTTATTGAGGTCCGATGACATGGATGACATACTTTGAACCTTTTTGGAAACATTATCTGCTTTATCCAATGCCTTATCTGCACGATCGTAAAAAAACTGCAACCGATCATAGGGATTATCTGACGTAATCAGAAGTTTCTTGCTAATCATTAAATATGCAAGAATTCCCAGAATAATGGCAGATATAAGCACAAGGTAAATAAAAGCTGTTGCCTGGGATAACGCTGACATAAATTCTGATAGATCTAAATCAGTTGAAGCCATTTGCTCCAATATGTCTTTCATCTCAGACACATTACCCAGTAATAAAAAAGTTGTTGCAATTTGTACAATCAGCACAATGCAACACCCAATCAGTAAGTGATTTGAATTTTTCATAACTTCCCTCTTAAAATTTGTAAAAAAAGCATTGAAAATATCGAAATCTTTTTTAACAGATTAATAGCGTTGTTTCAAGGTATTTTTTTAATTTGGAAATCTTTTAATTTTCCCATTTCGTTTTTAGGCAGTGCCTCTCCAAATACAATCGCCGCAGGACGTTCAACTGATTGCAAGGATGTTCTCATCCATTTTTTGATTTCATTTTGTTTTTCAACTGAAATTTTCTTATCTTTTGGTACGATAAATGCTTTCAATCGGTCACCTTCATCCGGACGCATCATGCGAACTGAACAGGTATCAATTTCTGGATGTTCATTAATTTTTTGGGAAACGTATTCCGGATGAACATTTATTCCTGCAATTTGCACACAACCATCTTTTCTTTTCACCGGATGGAATCGTCGTGAATCAACCCACTGGAGATTATCAACAATTTCAATAATCCGCACGTCACCTGAGGGCAATTTTTTTTCCAGGATATCTTTTTCATTGTTATAATTGAGAAATGGAAGCAGGCGATAAGGCGCATAAGGAGATTGTCGATATCCAATACCAGATGTCTCGCTGGAACCAAAAATTTCGGTTATTACTGGAATGCCTTTTTTTCGAAGCGATTGTATCAAATCCGGCGGACATGGCGATGTGGACGTCATCCCCTGAATATTTGATGGATTTATGTTAAAATCCGATGTCAATGAATCATTAAAATAGCGCCATTGGATAGGTATTGATACCATTAAATCGTTTGAATTTAATGTTGATATGATATGGCCAATAGATTTATTTCGGCAATCAATGACTGGCACATTCAGCATTCTGGGCAGAATTATTGTGAATAAAAAACCATAAATATGATGGCATGGGACAAAGGAAACAATACGTCTTGTGTTTTGAAACAGATTGGAAAAAAAACGCACTTCCTGAAGCAGTTCATCCCATTGATGACTGATTTCTTTTTCATCTCCAGTGCTGCCCGAAGTTTTAAATGTAATTGCCTCATGATACTTATTCAGGGCCCTACAGACAACCTCAGTCCATTGTCCGATTTGAGTTTTTCGCAGCAAAAATTCCTCTATGCCTGATTTGTAAAGGTGAAACATTTGATTGACTGTAGTGGCAAGTGCGATTAATTCTACCGAATCGGCCTCCAAGCCATCTTTTGTAAGATTGGTAGAACCTGTCCATTGAGACACCGGAGGGATATCATTGATATTTCCTCTAATTTTTATCAGTCCTGATGCGATAATGTCGCACACAATCCTGAAAACGTCATTTTCATTCAGTTTGATTTCAGTGTACATTTTTTTTACCTTGTTTTAAGTGTTCCTTCGCCCCGACACTGCTGTTGACAAAAAAAAGGGGCATTTTTCGGCATCTTTCATATGCCTGAAAGGGCGTTTAATTGTGCTAAAATCACAAGCCACTTGCTAACGCGCGTGGCTCTGATTCGTAAATATATTTGTGAACAGAGCCGCGCGCGTCAGCAAGCGGCTTGTGATTTTAGGTACACGTCAAGCATGCTTACCGAAGGCACTCGTTTATTTTTGCGATTTCAGCGCCTGGTCTGCTTGAAGACGTTCATGAAGCAATTCATGTTTCGCTGTGACCGCCCAGTCACTGTATGGATCTAATGCAATGGCGCGCTGTAAATACGCAATGCTTTCTTTTGTCTGGTTCAATGCACGTTTTAAATAGCCATTACCTGATTGATTTAGCCGCAAACCAGTTTTCAAATTTAAATTTCGATATTTTCTGCATAATCTTGACTTTTTAACAAATGATTCAGCAATATAGCGGCTGTATGGATAGTCATGGATAATGTGATCATATTGTTCATGAGCCTTTTTACGCTTGTTTAGTTCTGTATAACACTTCGCTGATATCAGATAACAGTTGATAATATCTTGATGATCATATTTTTCCGCCTGCCTGAGGAATCGTTGCATATGATCTATGGCCGCTGAAAATTTAAGATCTGCTTCTTTTAATGACATTTGCTTTTTCAAATGCATGCCTTTGTGATAGAGCGCATTTCCTTTTTCATACATACGAACAGGCAAATTACGATGGATCGTTCCGAGAATACTAAAAACAATGCCAGATAGAATAATGATGAAAAACAATGCCTGTCTGCAACGATTAAGGGGCTTTTTGAGTATGAACGTACTTTTTTTGAATATTTGTTCTATTGGGTTATTTTTCCAAAACACTGTCAATATCAACGCAAAAAATGTGAATATTGTAAGGCACCAGCCAATTATTTCCCATATACATCGTGAATATGTCAATGTTATTTCATTTGTGCGTGGAATAACCATCATAAAATGGGGGCTCACAGGATATACACCATGCGCGCCAGTGACGTTCCAATTGGGAAAGTATGATACCCGAATCAGATGAGGCACGCCCACTGCTGAAGTATGAAATTTTATTTTAAAATGAGAAAGATGGCATTGAATATCTTCAGTGTAATGATATTTATGTTTAAAAAAGGCAGGTTTCACAGTTAAGTGCGATGTTGTTTCTTGAAAAATTGCCCTGTCATCCGGATGTTTTACAAAATGTGATGGTACAAAGAAAATTTCTGAATTCTTTTCAGGATATTTAAACCATTGATGATAGAATCGGTCCAACCAGTCATTACCTGTATATAGTACAGGGGGATAGGTCAATGCGGAGATATAACCGGGCATATCTTGTTTGAGTCTGAAAACTGAAAACTGGCCGATATCTTTTTCATGCATATATTGAGATGCTTCCTTGAATATGTCTTTTACTCGGGGCGTCAGTAAAATCAATTGAGATATATTGTACATGCGCATATGAATTGCCAATGATTCAGGATTGATTTTCGATAGAATATAAGGCGTGGGGGTTTTGATTTCACTGGAAAATTCTGTTTGTAAAAATGTCAAGAATTTTGATGCCAGTGATGATGAATAATGAATGCCTTCCAATGTTTGTCGGCCGGAAAAAAAATTCAAAGATTCCATTACCCGATCCCCGCCATATGGTCCATAACGACTGCATTTTTCATAGCATACTCGCGGCGCGTTTAATGGGGCCTTCATATTTAAGTAATGGGTCAATTCCTTGAAATATTCAGATCCACGTGTATGTGCGTATCCTTTGAATGTATCTGAATACCAGTTTCGCACATTTTTTTCTTGTAATACAATTAAGGCAAAAATACTGATCAAAAGGAACAGTATCGTTAACAACTGAATTTCCTTAGACAAAAAGGATACATATTGTCCCACATAACATGAAAAAACAATAAGGAGCATTGTGAGCAATAGAGGGGGAAAAAAACGAATATCTGGAATTTTTAAAAAATGTGCACAAAAATACATTGTTATACAGACACCAATCATCCAAAAGAATGCGCCATAATCTTTTTTATTGGCACAAAATTGTTTACATGCTGACATTCCTGTCGGGGTGAAAAACACAATGTAAAAAAGCCAGAGAGTCAAACATGTCAGTAGCATCCATCCGGTTGTCTTTGATAACGACATCACCTGAAGTTCCTGACCCATAACATAAAATAAGCCATAATTCATCATTGCCATTATTATCAAAAGACAAAATACGCCAAATCCTGTTTGAATGTTTTGAATAAGTGAATCCTTTTTCGTTATTGAAATATTTTTTACAGGGATAACAATCATCGGTACAAGAATTGAGCAAAGAATGGATGCAGCCATCAGGGTAAACTGGATTGAAACAAAGCCATGCCAGATCATATAAACTGGAACTGTGTAAGTATTTCGCCAGGCAATCAGGGGTAAAATCCAAAAGGCCATGACCCCAAACCCAATGGCGCAGACCTGTAAAATATAGGTGGTTCGTTTTTTTGAAAAAAAACCATATAAAATGAGAGAAATTGCAGGAATAAAAACGAATAAATGCGAAAGGCCAATCCCCCCCAAAAGTATCCCATTTAAGATCTTGCGTCGATCATTGGCAAATCCCTTGATCATTGATCCCATAAAATATGGCAGCAGTGAAAAAGCAAACATGTAGCAAAATTCGCCCGCCAGAGTGGAAAGAATATTGCCGCCAAACATGGTGTACGTTTCATTAAACAGAAAAAGAAGGGTGGCGCAAGCGCCAATGATAGGTGATGGAAATCGGTATGCCATCAAACGTAATCCCAAATATACCGAAATCGGAAGTATATACCATCCGCAAGCCATAACAATTTTGAGGCCGATTGTTAGAGGGAGGCCAATATAGGAAATCAAAACCGCCAGCAAAAAAGGGGGCATAAAATAAAAATTATAATTTGGATACCCGCAAAAATTGGACATGTCCCATCCATAAAGCCGGGCATTGGGAATTAATGTTTCTTTTAAATGAACTGCAATTTGATACCAACTTGCACTATCTCCGCCAGTCAGAATCGTATCCCAAAATATTAAACGCGCATCTATGAAAATGCTTATGAATAATGAAATGATAAACAGGATAAGAATATCCAGGCAGGTTTGAGTTTTGGATGAAAGGTAATTCATACACATTACGCTATATATATATCTTTTTGTTTCAGGGCATCCATTGCTTTTTTTGCAGCATGATCCCAGGTCCAATGGGCATGAATATCATGAGATGCCTTTATCCCACGTTCTTTTGCTTCTTCCTTGTTTTTCCAGACATCGTGCATGATATCCTTTAAGTGCAGAAAATCCGGTTCAGCCCATTGGCCATAGTCAGTAGTGTTACTTTCAACTTGCCATCCAAGAGGCATCCCAATATCTGTCATTTTATAATCAATTAAATAGGCATTTTCATTTGTTGCAAATTCAGTCAATCCACTATAACCTGTTACAATTACAGGAAGTCCACAAGCCATTGCTTCAATAACAGGTAATCCCCAACCTTCGGCACGTGTCGGCATAACAAAGGCATCACAACTCCGATACAAAGAAGCAAGGTCGCTATTTTTTGCAAATGGACCAATGTGTATGATTTTTTCAGGATGTTTTAATCCAAGATTGTGAATACAATTCGAGTAATCAAAATCTTTTTTATATGTCTGTGTACATAAAATCAAGCGCACATTCGGAATATCTTTAAATGTATAGTCAAATGTAACAATCAGCTCTGATGTTGCTTTTCTTTCCTCAAATTTTCCAACATAGAGAAATTTATAAGCATTTAAGTCTTTAAGTGATTGCAATACAGGCCCTTCAATTTTAAAAACGTGTTCATTGACACCTTCAGGAATCACTTGAATTGAATGGGAATCAATGCCATGATTTATCAAGATTTGCTTGAACCAGTGACTGGGTGTCCACAAAATATCCGCATGGGACAATGAATGGGTCCAATCATCAGGAATAGAAGTGGATTCCCATACCACATATCCAATCTTTACACCCGGACAGGAAGATAAGGTCTTCAACTGATGAATGGGACAGATCGCAAGGTTAACAACTTTATAATTTTTAGAAATAAGGTTGCTGTTCAGGTAGTTAACAGAATTGTTCAGATGTTTGGGTAGTTGAATATCAGATTCCAATACAGGCATGTAATGCTCTAATGCACCAAAAAAGGATCGGGTATGTATGTGACTGCCTGTAAAACCCTCAAAATATCCAATGGCGTGTAAATAGATTGCATCCAAAGGAATCGGAGCCTTCTTTGGGATATTACTTCTGTGAGGGTGTTGAGACAGTTTTTTGATCATCTCCTTCAAAATAGCGTGACAATCGAATGATGCTGGTATTCTAAATAAGTTCATTGATGGATACCAATCGGACTGACTGGAGTCTATCTGCCAGTACCATTCAGGTAAATTGGACAATATCATATAAACACATTTTGACATGGCGCCAGCCAGATGGCCTGCCAGATGATCAAATGAAATGATCACATCCATTTGGGCAATGGCTGATGCCATATCGTGGGAATCATCCAGAAAGTTTGATAGATCAATTAATCTTTCTGGAACCTTGATTGATTCAATCTCTGACAGGGGATAATATCCAATATGAAAAAATGCAACATCATCCAATTGGAATATGGGCATCAGTTGAGAAATGATTTGATCGTATTGACTGATTTCTGATGGTTCAGAAAACCATGAAATACCGACGTTCAATTTTAATGAACGAAATTGAATGAATGATTCCAGGGGAATATATTTTATTTTGGGTTGCAGATAAGGTATATCATGAGCAATAGCATGTGCGGAAATATTTAACAAATAGGGTAAACTTTCCAAAGGGGCCTGAAAATCAAATGCGCTCACAGATTCACTGTCCTGATTATTTGGATAATAAAAAATTCGGTCCACATGCAAGGTTTTCATTGCCAGACGATACATGCCGACAGACGTTTCAAGGACAACAGTGCCGCCCAAATGCTTAAGCAGTGGGGCAAAGCGAAGATACATAATAAATGATTTTCCCTGAAATTCAGAGTAAAGGAGCAATGTTTTATTCTTAAATGGATGGCCATCCCATTGCGGCATATCATATGTTCTTCGTTTTGGAATAATATTACATTTGCGGCGATATTCGTACCATTGAAGTCCTTCTTGCCATTGGCCGTTTAACAGTAAGAGTTGACCCATATCATAGTTTATTTTGGCATCCTTGAAATCACTTAACGCTTGAGCATGCCCAACGGCCTGAATTGCCCTGTTTATATGATCACATTTCATGTATTGTTTTCCAAGGTGATGCCATCCCTGTGCATTTCGGGGATGCCTTCGACATGCACGCTGCCCATAAAGGATGGCATTAAATCTAAGATTCTGTTTATCAAACAGACCTGAAAGATTGTATGCAGCACCCCATGATATGGGATATGTTGAAAGGACTTTTTGAAATGCAATACAGGATTTATGAAAATTTTGTGAACGATATTGCGCGAGTCCCTCGTTAAAATTATTTTTTGCAGCACAATTTGTGGTTTCAGAAAGGATGGCTCGGAGTGCATCACTCACCTGCTCCAAAACTGCCTGCCATCCATCATCATCATCAATCGCCTGTCTAAAGATCAAACATGTTGGATACCAGGGATTATCTGATCTTTCCAAAAGCCATCGAAAGTCAGGTTGCGATGGAATCATCAGCCAAAATGGAATTCCCAACGCACCGGCAAGATGTGCAACTGAAGTATCCACAGTAATTAATAAATCCATCTGAGTTAATCCCAGGGCGGTATCATAAAAATCATTGAAATAATTTGACACATCCACGATTACATTTTCATACGCCTTGACTTCTTGTGAATGCAGTCCTTTTTGAAAACTAAACCATCTAATACCGGAAATTGAAAACAATTGAGACAATTTTTCCAATGGAATGGAGCGTTTCTTATCATTTTTGTTTTCAGGATTACCTCCCCACACAATACCCACACGAAACATATCATTTGCATTCTGATCAATCATTTCAAATAATGCGTCTGTTTCCCTAAGGACATCTGGAAATAAATAGGGTGTAAAGCATGGAATTGTTTTTGCGTTGGTTTGAAACAGATATGGAAGGCTTAAAAGAGAGCAATGAATGTCAAAATTGGGTAATTTATCGCCCTGACCAATCACCTGATCCACACAGGAAAGCGTTTTAAATAGGCGAACCTGTTCAGTACGCGCACCAAAAATAAGCTTTTTTACCTGTCCGGTAATCATTGGCAGGTATCTGCAAAAATGAATGTTGTCACCAAATCCCTGCTCACTGTACACAAATAATATTTTTTCTTTTGCCGGCTTGCCATCCCACACAGGCTGAGTAAAAGTGTCTCCAGTAAAAGGTCCGCGTTGCAAACGCCATTCATATTCTCTAAAACCATTCACATAATCACCCAGAATCAGAAAAGTAACTCCCAAATGAAAATGTGCATCTTTATAATCGGGCTGCATTGTAATGCACTGTTTGAAATACGTAAGTGCTTGTTGATATTGATATTTGCGATAATGTAAATTTCCAAGATTATAATATACACCCACAAGCTTTGGATTGATTGTAATCGATTTTTCATAGGCTTTTAAAGACAAATCAAATTGCTTTTTTTCACCAAAGCACTCTCCCAAATTATTGTAAGCTTCAGCAAATTCATTTTTACATGAGATCGCCATTTTATATTTTTCAATAGCCTGATCAAATTGATCCTGGTCTTTTAATGTATTCCCCCAATTAAACCAGGCATTGGCATAAGATGAATCAATACCTGTCGCCTGCTCGAAACAGTTTTCAGCCTTTTGAAATTGGTCGCATTGATTGAACAATATGCCCATATTGTTGTAAGCAATGGCATGATTGGGTTGAATTTGAATGATCTGCGCATAACATTGTATGGCCAGATTCGTTTGATTTTGATCTGTATATTGAATTGCCAGATCAAAAAGGGTTGATATCGTTAAATTATTTTTCATTTTTTATATTCGATTTCTAAGATATTACGTGGTGCTTGCCCATCAGAACGTGCCGCAATGCTTTTTCATTTCGGGCCCTTTTCCATCGATTCTCAAAATTTGGCGTCAGAACAATTCTTGCAATTGACGACAATGCCCGCAAATGAAAATCTCTTTCATCTTTGGTGCCCACAAGTACAAAGGATGCATATACACGCGGTTTGGCTTCTGAAAAAACAATCCCTTTTTTACTTCGGGCAATAAGAATGCTGAAAAGATGTTCTCCCTGAATAATGATATGGGGAAGTGCGATACCTGGTGCCAATACTGTACTGACTTCCTGTTCTCTTTGATATAACATATCGTATAACACTGATGCAGAAATATTTAAATCCCCAGCCATTGCATGGGCCACTCTGTCAAAAAAATTGTTTACGTCAATACGTTCTGGAATATCAAGTACATGACTGTTTGAGATGAGCGTTTCAAATCGATCTTCAGTAAAAGTTGTTGTTTTTTCGATAATTTTTCGAACTTCATTTTCACACATCGGCACAGGCAATTGCTTTGCTCTTGCTTTTTCAACAAGGTTGACCATTGCATATTCTGGATGGATATCGAACTGGAATGCCATCTGCTTGATATTTTTCAATGAACCAACAACAGTGATCAAATCAAAGGCTTCCAGCGCAGTGTAACCATGGGGAATAATGATCTGACCTCTGCGGCGTATGGACATGATTATGGTATCAAAAGGGAGTGTTAAATCCCGAATGGCAATGCCAAAGAGTTCTGGATTGCGTACATGGATATCAATAATTTTTTGATCCGAATGCATTCCCATTAACAGAGAGGCACCATATGGAGATCGGACAAAATGATCCAATAAATTCACAATGGCGGTGCCAGGGTCAACAATCAATACATCAAGAGCTTGAAATTTTGAAAAATTATTTCGATTGTTCAATCTCGCGATCAAGGTGTTTGTACCAAAATGTTCATACGCCAGTTCACATAATTGATAATTTTCATCATCAGTCATCATGGCAACAATAGCGCCTGCTTTATCAAGTTGAATGTGCTGCATTTCTGCCAAAGAAATATGAGAATAATGAATAACATTCATTTGGTGCATATCCTGAGCTTCTGAAGACAGGGCACACGCAATTTGAACCTGCCATCCATGAGAAATTAATGAATGTGCCAGCGCCAGGGTTTGACCATCTGAACCAAATATAAACGCATCGCGAATCCCTTCAAAGTCTGCCTGTGATGCGCGGGGTCTATCTTCATTCAAGCGCTTGATCGCACGTTTGAATAATGGTGGCCCAAAAATTTGATTCAATATAACAATGGAAATGATAATTGTGGCAAAAGAAATGCCAAATTCAGGAAACTCGACAATAACTTCCCTGGCAAGTCCTAACGCGACCCCTGCTTGAGTGACATATCCCATCCAGGCCATTCGATTCATGGTATTTGACTGTCTGGCGATCATTCCCCCAAAATATGTTCCAATAAACAATGCCACACAACGAATAAAAAAAAGGACAAAAGCAATGTGCCAGGTTTTTGCCAGGATATTCAATGACATGGATGCACCTGTCATTGTAAAGAAAACAATGTATATCGGGGCAGAAATATCATTGAGACATTGAGAGAATTCCTGACGATATCGACTGAAATTACTCACATAGAATCCGGCAACCATACATATTAACAATGGCTCAAGTAATATTTCAACTGGCAAAAACTGATGGCTCAAAAGCTTTATTTCCTTTGAACATACAAAAACAAGATAACCTGACAGCAATATCGCACATTTTTTTATCTGCGTTCGAATGGATGATTTTAAACACAAAATTAATAGTTTGCTCAATACATAGCCAAGAATGAATGAAACTATCAGTTCGCATAATAAAAGCCCAATAAATCCAATATTAAATGGTATACCCGAAAAAATGGCATCAGCCAAGGATGAACAGGCTGCAAAAAGTATAATAACCAGTACATCCATGATAACTGTCACGCTGAGTATTGTGCTTGTATAGGGCCCTTTTGCGCGTAACTCATTTATGATTGCAATTGCTGATGATGGTGACCGGGCAACCATTATTGAACCCGCCAATATGGATACTGCAAATTTACTGGTTGTTGACATGTCTTTCATAAATGGAATTAAATCAGAAAAAATATATACAGTAACAGAACAAAAAATAAAAGTCGCAATGATAATTCCAGTTGTTATCCAGGCAATACTATGTACTTTTTGTTTCAGTTCCTTCAGGTGTAATTCATTACTTGCAGCGTAAGCGATAAACCCCAAGGATAATTCATCAATAAACTTTAAATGCTGGATCGTCTCAAAAGATATCAGGTTTAAGACATAAGGACCGGTAAGAATCCCGGTAAAAAGAAAGCCGCTGATTAATGGAAGCCCTTTTTGTAGAAATGTGTGTCCTATTTCTTTGGATGCAAGGGCAATAATTGCAAAACATGTACAATAAATAAGTATTTCCATATAAGTCTTCCTAAGGAAAACTCGAAAAATAAGTTCCCCATTTACTTATGTGCCAGCCCGATGTAGGGGCGAACCTTATGTTCGCCCTCGAACGAATAACGTTTTCGTTCCTATGTACGATGGGCGAACATAAGGTTCGCCCCTACACGTTCTTGGCACATAAGTAAATGAGGAATTTATTTTTCGAGCATTCCTAAGTTTCTTCTCCTGCAAATGATAATGCCTGGGT
>Ga0272440_1002179_pt1 | contig 15491 bp, 10 predicted proteins | sample SSMMMBAug17_FD_192440 | JGI IMG/M metagenome (GOLD analysis project Ga0272440, IMG submission 192440) | Marine sediment archaeal communities from Little Sippewissett salt marsh, Falmouth, MA, United States - SSM-MMB-Aug17 | ecosystem: Environmental > Aquatic > Marine > Wetlands > Sediment ... | reverse complement strand
GGATCAGGTTTTTCAATCATCAAAAGAAATTTCAAACAACAGTTCTGCCATGAACAACAGTGTGGATAGTTTAAAAAGTTTAGCAGAAAAACTGAATCAGATGGTGTCTCAATTTTCTATTACATAATACTCGATGTTCACGTTTTTTTTACTTGTTGAAAACGGGTCCTGCACGTTCAAATGTGCGGAAATGGGGACGGCGGGATTTTATTTTTCGAGCATTCCTTAGCACTCGATTACGCTCAAGACATTGATACGTTTTAAGTGTTTGTTTTTCAGCTCAAACGTCAGCTCTTGAAACTTTTATATAAATTCAACGTTTGTTTCATATGCCATTTTTTCACCTTTCCTTGATAATCGCCTTACCGCTGATTGGCACACACCAATTTTTTCAAAAATTTCAATATTGGTTGATTCGTTTCTGAACAGTCCTGATATCGTGATTGGCCTCAAGCAAATGAATAGCAAAAGCATTTACCCATCTCGTTTTGTTAGCCAGGTCAGGCCTAAAAAATTTGATTTTGATCAAGTGTGGAATAACAAAAAAAACCCTTGAAATGATTGAATGATTTATTGCAATATGTTATAGGTGATTCTCAACTTAAACAGTGTCTGAAATCATTTTTTGAACAAAATTGAAATATCCAGGAGTCTTTCATGCAAAAAATTGCTTATTCAACATTTCAAGTGCTGATGATACTCTTATCAGCATTATTCGGTTCTGCAGTGGCGATGGACGTTGGTCCGGTTCGCCAGGTATATTCTACCAGTCACGCAATGAATGAGCCATCATCCAACTCTCATATTCAAATAAAATGGCTTGCTCCAGAAAATGGCCTTGTCGAAGGTTACTATGTGACTTTCAATACAAAAATGACACATGTTTTCGATGAATTCAACACAGCGGATGATGCTGTCGAATTGATCCGAAACGAAACACAGGTATCAAGCCAGGACTTTAGCGGCGCTGATGATGTCAACTACTATTGTCACATCGCTGCATTTGCTTTGGATACAAATGACAAAGAATTTATTGGCCCAACAGGTTCTGAAGGACCTTTTCGAGTGGATACAGTTCCCCCGCTCATGCCGGTAGTCAATGCCCCTAAAGCGGTTCGGGACCGCATGATTACCATTCAGCCCGGGGCGTATCGTGCCAATGAAATGTATATCAGTAATGTTGGCTATGAACTCAATGGACAATGGGAAGATTTTGCCCAAAAACGTCAATGGGAACTTCGCGATATTCAAGGCAATCAAATGATTTTTGTTGTGTTCAAAGATCTTGCTGGCAATACATCCAGAGCATCCACCGCAATTCGATACGATACAGTCGGTCCCATTCCTGAATTGTTTACAGCTGAAACGTTGCCCGCACGATCATCTCCAATCCGCATAACTATTGTGTTTGATGAACCTGTCACAAATTTTTCATCATCTGATATCCAAACTAGCAACTGTGAAATTCAAAATTTTGTACCAGATCAACCTGATTTATCTTCACGCTTTTTTCTGGAATGTATGCCTTTTACTCAGGGAAAGTTTCAGGTGTCTATCAAGGAAAATGTCCTTCAGGATGAAGCAGGCAATACCAATCAGCCCAGTGATATGTTTGAATGGATTTACGATACCAGCAAACCCCATATCCAGCCCATTTCCGATCAAATGATTATTGAAAATGCCGGAAGCAAAAGCGTTGCTTTTTCTATTACAAACAGTCAGGCCTTTAATGGCACTTTACATATTGATGCCTGGGCAGAACAATCATCGCTGATAGATCAGCAAGGGTTAGAAATGAATGACCAGGGGAACCCTTTGGACATTACACTCTCAGCCGGTGCATCTCAAATGCTAAACCTTAAAATGACCCCCAGACAAGATCAATCGGGTGAAACACTCATTCATGTACTGGTTTCTGATGCCACAGGCATGACCGCCCATACCGCTTTTCAATTGAATGTTTGGGATGCGCCAAATATATCCCCCATTTCTGATATTCAAATGGAAGAATCAACAGCTTACAGTATTGCAATTGTCCTGACTGATGTCTACAAGCAAAACCTGGTCCTCAGCATGACAACATCAAACACATCACTGATGGGCCCCAATCATATGACTGTGATTGGACCTGTGTTTAACAGCAACACATTTCCTTATAATTGTCAAACTTCAAACCATGCATCAATAAGCCTTGATTTATATTTCGAGCCGCCAAAAAATAATTTTGGAATTGTTCATCTGACGCTTACCGCAACAAATACCAAAGACCTGAGTCAAACCCGCGCATTTAAACTGAATATTCTTCCACGTAACGATTTGCCTGAACTGGCTATGGATTCAACTGTTCGCTGTTTTGAAGATCAAACTGCCAAAATACCGGTTTCAATTACTGATATTGATCAGGATGAAATTGTGGTGAGTGCCCTTTCATCAGATACGACCATTGTTCCTGAGAATTATATCCGATGGATCAATCAGGGCTTAGAGCTTTTCAATCCGGCAAACATATCGTTACAGCATTCAATGACTCAAGATTTGATTCTAAAAATTCAACCAACAGCCAATGCCTATGGCGATCTAACGATCACTGTGCGGGTCGAAGACAAAGGCGGGGTGACAGAAAAAAATGTTCAGCTAACAATTTTGTCGGATAACGATCCCCCAAGTTCTCCGGAATCCCTGTCATTCACAATAAATGAAAATGTTCCAAATGGCACAAACGTTGGCACCATCCCTGTTGCTGATGTTGACAGTCCGATTTTAACTTTTGAAATGCAAGCAATATCGCCATCTGCCCATTTTCAATTGAATTCGTTAACAGGCGATATCACAGTGAATGGCAATATTGATTATGAGACCAATCTATTTTATAACCTGATCGCTGTTGTATCAGATGGATACTCTCATTCGAGCACACGTGTGAACATTTATGTGGCCAATTTAAATGATCACCATCCCCAACTTGACGATCAATATCATATTTCGATCCAGGAAAACACTCCCATTGGCACAACAATCAAAACCATTTCTGCCACTGATGTTGATAACGATAGCCTGTCTTATACGTTCACCTTTGAAACATCAAATGCGCCTTTTGCTATTTCTCAACATACTGGTGAAATTTGGATCAGTAAAACTGTGGATTATGAATCTGAAAGCCAATATATTTCAACGATAACTGTTTCAGATGGTGTTCATGAAACTTCTCGTCCACTTACAATCACAGTTTCAGATCTCAATGAAGCGCCTTCAATGAGTGGCCTTCCTCAATTGACTGTTGACCAGGGACAAAAATATAGTTTTACACCGATCGCTGAAGACCCAGACATTGAAGATCAACTCTTTTTCTACATTTCCAATAAACCTGAATGGGCAGACCTGAATGTCGAAACCGGTGAACTTTCGGGAACTCCAGCCAATCAACATGTTGGAGTCGCTCGAAATATCATCATTTCTGTGCGGGATGAAAAAAGCTTGTCTGTCTCCTTACCTCCATTTGATATTACAGTGCTCAACACCAACGATCCGCCAGAGTTAATCGCACCCATTGACGATGTTTCAGTGGAAAAGCATGAACAGTTTTTATTCACCATTCCACAAGATACCTTTATTGATATAGACATCGGTGATGTTTTAACATATCAGGCCACTGAATTAAACAAGGATCAACTCCCCGGCTGGTTAACTTTTGACCCTGTTTCTCGTCATTTTTCAGGCACCCCAGGAACCTTTGATGGCGGTGTTTTTGTAATTCAGGTCACTGTTTTTGATTCATTTCTAACTGCAACATCGGATGCTTTCCTGTTGACAGTCATTGACCACAACATCATCCCTCAAATCACACTGCCTTCACCTGATATTGATTTTTATGAAAACAACGATCCTGTCATTCTTGATGAATATGCAAGGGTTGTGGATGATGATGCCCTTAATTTTGAACAGGGCGTCCTTGTTGCCTATTTTGATAAAAATGGAACAATCAATGATCATCTTCAAATTAAAGATCATGGATTTGGTAATATCCCCATTGGCCTGGATGAAAACAAAGTGTATTCTGAAGAACAATTAATTGGGATATTTTCTGGGGGAACATACCCTGAACCTTTGGCGGTCACCTTTACCCATTGGGCGGATAAAACAGTTGTTAACGCATTGATGCGCAATATCATGTTTGTTAATGATTCTGAATATCCTGTAGACAGTGAAAGACGTCTGGCCTTTACAATCTCTGATGGTGATGGCGGTGTTAGTGATCCAGTTTTCAAAACCATTTATGTTCATGCAATTAATGATGATCCTGAATTGTCTATCAATGACCAGGTCATAAACGATACCTATACGCTTCCAGATATTGATGAGGATGAAACCATTGTTTTTGAAAATAATTTACGCATTTTTATCGATGACAAAGATGTCGGTAATGGTGTCATGACAGCTTCCATTTCTGCGATCAAGGGCATTATTTCGGTTGATCCACTAAATGTCGAAACATTAAAAGATGTCATTGGAAATCATACCAGCAATATAACCTTTTCAGGGACATTGGATGAAATCAATGATGGCTTAAATGGAATGAAATACACAAGCCATCAAAATGCATTTGGAACAGAGTCCATTCGATTCTATATGAAAGACAATGGGCATTCTGGTAATGGTGGTGGAGAATTTGTTTTTCGTTCCATCACCTTTCGTATCAATGAAATCAATGATCCGCCACGTTTTTCAACAATTCCGCCTCAGGTTTTAATGGAAGATACCCCCGCACAAATTCCATTTTCAATCACAGAAACTGATTTACAAAAAGTGGGGTTGCAAATCAAAGATTTACAACAAGATATGATTATTGCAGACTCAATCTCGTTAGAAGGGCCATTGGTTGAAAATAACTTTATTATTAATACTTCAGAAAGCAACTATGCAAACCTGACACTGAACTTGATGCCTGTTTTGAATCAGACAGGCAACACTTATATATCTCTCATTCTTAACGATGGTGTTTATACTGCAACAACACGAATCGACCTGTATATTTCTCCGGTCAATGATGCCCCAATTATTTGGAATCAATCCAAAACGATTGTTGAAGACAGCTCCATGCCCATATCTCTATCAATCACTGATAAGGACGATGATTCGTTACGACTGTTTCTTGTAACCCCTCCTGAACATGGTGTTGTCGATCTGGATAGTGAGAACCAACGTTTTATTTTTACCCCACAAAAAGATAGCACTAAAGCGGTTTTCTTTACCTATCGGGCTCATGATAACGAATTGCAATCCAATATTGGTCGTGTTGATATTCAGATCATCCCGGTAAATGACCCTCCCAAAATTGATTCAATTCATGATCAAACATTGGTTTCCCAGCAAACCAAAACAGTTGTATTCTCAATTATTGATGTAGATAATGATCTTGTCAATGTTAGCTTTGAATCCAGTAATTCGCAATTATTTCCAAAGAACCAGGCCAATTTATCAATCATACCCAACAATAATAATAACTATGAACTACATCTAAATCCGGTTAGCGGCCAATTTGGGACAGCGACAATTACGATCGTTGCCCAAGACCCAATGAACGCATCTACATATGAGAGCTTTGATGTGGAAGTTAAACAGGCCGATGATACTGGGCCGATCATCAGTCTGTTCAGTCCTGAAGTTGTCCGGATGGATCAAAATGAAGCATATATCGAGCCAGGATATGTTGCGATGGACGATATTGATGGTGATGTTACAGGTTCTGTGGTCACTCAAAGTGATTTGGACACACAAAAATCAGGCATCTATCATATGACGTATCATGGAACAGATAGCATGGACAACCCTTCCGATCCGGCTGAACGTATTATTATTGTTAACAAAAAATTATTTGACTCCCAGGTTATAAGCGGAAATATTATTGATGATAGCGGTGCACAGGTGGGTTGGGTGGATATTGTGGTGACAGGTCAAGGCCACACATATCAAACAAGCAGTATTTATGATGGATATTTTGAGCTGACCACCCCAATTACCTTTGATGGTTCTGTATGGCAAATGCACCTGACACGAGATGAATTTTATCCACAAACATTAGAGTTTACATCACGCAGATCTTTCGAAAAAATTACGTTACTCGGCATAGATAGTCAGAATGCAGAGGTCATCAATGGACAATGCTTTGGGCATCAAGTAAATGGAACACGCGTTGCTTTACCGCAAGTAACGATTCGTGCACGATCTCTGGAAAATGATAGCATACTTGCAACGAGTATTTCAGACAATGATGGCCATTATACACTGGCTGTTGACATGAGAAAACGTCCCTATGCATTTGAAGCGGTCAAATATGGATATGAAACAAAAACCTTTGATACCCATGCATCTTCAATTGTTTTGATTCCTGTAACAACAATTTTCATAGAACAACCTGAAAGCATGACCGATCATAGTATTGCCCGAAGTCTTAGTCAGGTTACAATTTATGTTCGTGCAAATCCTGCTTTTACAAAACCTGACTATCACAATGAATTCAGTGTGCAACTATTAACAGGAAAAGAGTTCAGGCAGATTGAACCGCAATGGATGGAAAGTGAGCAGAAATACAAGATAGAGCACAATAAATATGAAGATTTTTCCCTGAATCTTCGTGCAGATACCACTGAAGATCAAGATGTTGAAAATGGGTACTTTGTTGAGCACACATTTTACTTTAAATCCATACAAAACACATCAAAAGTATATGTCACCACAGGAGAAACACAATATTTGATCACCCAGCCTTTTTATGTCGAACAATCTGAGTTGCCATCATTTATGTGGATTGATCGTAGCGGCCTGTCAGGTTTGGATATCCCTAAACACTTGAATTACACCATTCGGGACTATATTTTTACTTTGGAGACTCAGAAAATGAATCATGTTGTTGAATTTGTCCTCAATGATTCGTTTGGTCGAAAAATTGAAACTGTTGACAATTCTATTTGTTTGGGGATAGGAATTGAACCTCCTGTCACCCGAGAAAGCCTGGAAAATCAAACCTATGAATTGATTCGCGCTGAAACAGTTCAAGACTTATTGATGGGCAATGGGCAGGCTGAATCATTCTTTTCTATATATGACAAGCATGTAACATTTTGTACGTCTGGTCTAAGCGCATTTGGCTTTCGAAAAAAAGAATCAAGCTCACAGCAAACCGCTTCTGAAGATGACTCTGGGGGCGGTTGTTTTTTGATGATTCCATTTTCAGGACAATAAACTGTAGACGTCTTGCTAGAAATATGTTAACATTTTATAAGAACATGATGAGTTGGTTTCAAGCCATATATGCTTGATGTTTAATTCTTGAACAGTCAAACATTATAAATGGGGAACTTATTTTCAGAGCTTTCCAAAACAAAAAATTTAATAGGTACTGTACCAAATAAAATTTTTTTCAGATTTGGTCTATCCTTATGATGGAGTATTTTTATGAAACTCGGCATTGTCGGCCACCCGGGTTCAGGCAAAAAAACATTGTTTGAAGCTTTTACTGGTTTATCCATAGAGGTGTCCCAAAAACAAGAAGATCTCGTTGGCACAATTACTGTACCTGATGAACGAATTGATCATTTAAGCCAGATTTACCAACCTAAAAAAACAATTTATGCACAAGTCGCATATTATTTGCCAACACGTATTGCAGGACAAAAAGAGGCTCAAAAATCTGAAAGCATGTGGGCCGGTTTGCGCAATTGCGATGCTTTAATTCATGTTGTGCGAAACTTTAAAATGTATGGCATGGATGAGCCAACACCTGAAAAAGACTATCTCAACCTGACTGAAGAAATGATTCTGGCCGATTATCTGGTGGTTGAAAAACGAATTGAACGTATCCAAAAAGAAAGAAATAAAAAGAATGTGGGGAATAACGAACTCGATTTACTAAAACAATGCCTGGATTTACTTGAAAAGAATCAACCGATCCGCTATAACCAAGAGCTCGCCCTGGCACCAGAGTTGAAAGGATTTGCTTTTATTACGGCGCGTCCTGTATTAATTTTATTCAACAATGCGGATGAAGATAACACATTGCCCGACCTTCCGGATTGCCTGAAAAATGAAACAGTCTTACCCATTCGTGGCAAACTGGAACAGGAATTGTCTCAAATGTCGCCACAAGAAGCGAATGAGTTTTTAGAAGAGTTTGATATTTCCGCTTCAGCAATGACTCGAATCATTTCAGCATCATACGAATTAATGGGGTTGATTTCATTTTTCACTGTGGGGGATGATGAAGTTCGTGCCTGGACCATACCCAAAAAGTCACCTGCAGATGATGCTGCCGGTGCAATTCATACAGATTTCAAAAAAGGGTTTATTCGGGCGGAAGTTTTATCTTATGCGGATTTTATCAATGCCAATAGTAAATATGCTGACGCAAGAAAAAATGGCACAGTTCGACTAGAAGGCAAAAATTATATTGTTAAAGATGCTGATATTATTCATTTTAGGTTTAATGTATAAATAAATTTTGTTTGTATTTGGTTTGGACAGTCCAAACTGGATCTCAAAAAAATATTTCAAAAAAAGGGAGAGTATTGAATGAAACGATTTCATGTGTGGATGTTTTTTTGTGTTGCCATCTTTTTGGTAGTCGCAAGTGGTGCATCAGCGAAAAAACCATCATTATCAAAGTGGAAACCATCATTTGATCCATCAGGTGCGAAATACAGATGTATTGTCTCCAATGTATCGCATCCAGTAATTAAAGGGGTGTATGCAGGGTTTGCAATTCGTGATGAAGTCTGGAAACGTTCTCAAGGAAAAATATTTGTGGATTTTAAACCTTTTTCCATGCTTGGTGGAGAGGTTGAAGTCTTAAACCAGCTTCAAATGGGGGCAATTCAGGGCATGGGCTGCAGCTCAGTTGCTGCAACCAATTTGGGACCAAGATTTGGTCTGGTGAATCTGCCTTTCCTGATTAACTCATTTGAGAAACTAAATCGTTTTACAGAAAGCGGCAAGTTGTTTGTTCATTTTATGCGCGCAATGGATCATCAAGGCATCGTCGGCCTGGATATTACAGGCTATGGGAACTATGGATGGGCAACCACAACGCCGGTGCATTCTCTTGCAGATGCCAAAAAAATTAAGTTTCGTGTGGCTGAGGCCGCTGTAAATCAAATGCTTTACAAGCAGTGGTCCATTAATCCGGTTGTGATGCCCTGGCCTGATGTTCCTGTTTCTCTTAAGCAAGGCGTTATTACTGGACTGGATCATACGCCGATGGTATGTAATATTACGAAAAAATTTGAAGTCGCCAAATATTATACCTATGTTAATTATGCACAAGGATTATTTATTTGGATTTTTAATAAAGAATGGTTGAATAAACTTCCAAAAGATCTTCAACAAATCTTTATTAAAACTGTTCATGATGTGTGTGCATCCATTCGAAAACAAACACAAGAGCAGGAAATTCAAGAAATTGAAAAAGCGAAAAAAGCCGGCATTCAGTTTATCAAACTTTCTGACAAAGAAATAGATATGCTTCAAAAGCGCGGACATGCTGTGCATGAACGGTACAAATCTGAAATTAATGCCTTATACCCTGGAGATATTTATCGGCCAAAAAACTTTTTAAAGGAAGTTCAAGAATATATGGGATATACGCCATAAATTGGCACAGATATTTATAGAAAAAAAATCTGCTGGTGGGGACCAGCATGGCTGATTTAATTTAATCGTCTTAAACAGGCATCCTTAATATTAGGTGATCATTCGTTAACACTTTAACCAAAATCATGATTGATTATAAACCTGTAAAGACGCACGAATGTGCGTCTCCGAGCGAAGAAAGGTCGCCCAATCCTTGTCGCTTGATCCCAAGCTCTACCTGTAAATGCATACCCAGATTGATCAGCCACCTAAGGATGGAACAAGCGGCAGAGCCTCCAGCCATGCGCTCCCCAGGTAGAGCCCTTATCGTTATACGCATCTCGATAAAAGTTAAAGCCTGGGGAACAAGCAAAACAATTGTCTTTTCTCTGCTCGGAGACGCGGTCGCCACGCAAAGCCGCGCGTCTTTATAAAAGGCATTATGTTCACGAAAAAGTGTTAACTGGAATATAAAGGATGCACTTAAACAAGAGTTAAACATGCGAAAAACATTATCAATTATCGATAAAATACTATCATTTCTCGAAGACTGGACATTATTTATTGCAGTGATGGTTGCACTGGTTGCATTATTTTTTAACGTTGTGCTGCGTTATGGTTTTAATTATTCCCTGGCATGGTCAGAAGAATTGGTCCGAGAGGTGATCATTTATACCACATTTATCGGATGTAGCGTGGCAGTTAAGAACAGATCGATGATTAAAATTGATGCCCTGGTTCAACTGTTTCCTATATTAAAAATGCCACTGAATTATTTAAGCCATCTGGCAACAATTATATTTTCCAGCATGGTCATCTATTATGGATGGCTTATGGCTGCTCGTCAAGTAATCACCCATCAAAAAACAATTATCATGCAAATTCCAAAAGTATATTTATATGCCATTTTGCCTGCTATGGGAGTACTAATGCTTATTCGAACCATACAAGTAATTTATATTGATATGACCAATGAAGAATTATAACAGACAAAAAGGAGAATGGCATTATGGAAAGTAGTTATCTGATTATTGGACTCATTTTACTTGGATGCATGGCCTGTTACATACCTGTGTTTATGTGCTTATTTTTTACTGCTGTGATCGGTTTTTTAGTGACAGGCAAGCCCATTTTATTTTTATTTAACAGTTTTTTCTTAAGTATGGATAAATTTGCCCTGGTCGTGGTATTGTTTTTTATCTTATGCGGAAATATCATGACTGCCGGGAGTATTGTAGATAAACTAATCAATGTTGCCAATGCACTTGTAAGCTGGTTACCAGGCGGACTTGGAATGGCTGCGATTATTGCTTGTGGGCTGTTTGGTGCAATTTCCGGTTCAACAGTCGCAACAGTTGTGGCTTTGGGTGGATTCATGATCCCTGCGCTTCTGGAGAATGGTTATGATGAAAAATACACCCTTGGCCTGATGACAACATCGCCCAATCTTGGTGTCATTATCCCGCCCAGTATTGGAATGATTTTATATAGTATGATCAGCAATGTTTCTTTGGAGGGGCTGTTCTTAACTGGTTTTGTTCCCGGGTTACTCATTATTTTTGGCACGTGTTTGTATACATTTTTGATATACCGAACCAATACAACCATTGTGCGAAAACCCCTTCCTGATTTAAAAAAAGTGATTCAAGTGTTAAAAGAAGGATTCTGGTCATTAATGCTTCCAGTCATTATTTTTGGCGGGATATTTTCCGGCGCATTTACAGCAAATGAGGCTGCTGTCGTTGCCTGTGTTTATGCATTCATTATTGAACTGTTTATCCATAAGTCCATTAAATTATCTGATGTCAAAACAATTACAGTCAATTCCGCAGTGACATCAGCAACATTATTGATCATTGTTGCAGGTGCAACCTGTTTTGGTCGATATTTAACATTTGAAAACATCCCCGGACAGATTACAGAAGCTGTTTTACAAAGTATTCAATCACCTGTTGTTTTTCTTTTTGCAATCAATATATTGCTATTGATCATTGGCATGTTTATGGATATTATTTCAGCCACATTGATTTTAGGGCCGGTCTTTTTACCGATGTTGGATGCTTTTCAGGTGGACCCGCTGCATTTTGGCTTGATTATGACTGTTAACCTGGCCATCGGTTATTGTACGCCACCCATGGGGGTCAGTTTATATATTACAGGCGCTATTGGCAAACGAGATTTAATATTTGTATCCAAAGCAGTGGTTCCATTTTTAATTATTCAAATATTTGTATTAATATTGATTACATATTTGCCTGATATCGTTCTGTCATTGCCAAGAATGATGGGATTTGTATATTAACAGTGAAAAAAGATAATAAAAAAATAATATATGTTTGCCAGACGTGTGGTTATCAAAGCCGAAAATGGTTGGGAAAATGCAATGAGTGCAATACCTGGGGCAGTCTGGTAGAAGAAATGGAAATAAAGAAACTCTCTGGAAATGCCCAAAAAAAACATGAAAATAAGCCGATCTCAATTGATAGTGTTCATTTAGAGCCAGATGATCGACTGAAAACACAAATTGATGAATTTGATCGGGTTTTGGGGGGCGGACTGGTTCCCGGCTCACTGGTTTTAGTTGGCGGCGATCCGGGAATCGGTAAATCGACATTAATGCTTCAAGCGTTGTCAGGTCTGGCAAAGGAAAATCATAAAGTATTATATATTTCAGGTGAAGAATCTGTCAGACAGATAAAAATGCGCAGTGACCGCTTGAACACTTCCCATAAAAATATGTGGATTGTATCAGAAACCGACTTGACAGCAATTTACCCGATGATTGATTCGGTAATTCCAGATGTGTTGGTTGCAGATTCGATTCAAACCCTATTTAGTCCAGACCTGACAGCAGCGCCAGGGACCATCAGTCAGGTTCGTGAAGTGGCCATGCAAATCATGCAGATTGCCAAAAAAAGGAATTTGCCTGTACTCATTGTCGGCCATGTCACTAAAGAAGGTGCTATTGCTGGCCCAAAACTTTTGGAACATATGGTTGATACTGTCCTTTCTTTTGAGGGTGACCGCAATCATGTTTTTAGAATACTTAGAGCAGTAAAGAATCGCTTTGGTTCAACCAACGAAATTGGTGTCTTTGAAATGAAGGATGCCGGGCTTGAAGAAATAAAAAATCCATCAGCGGTTTTTTTATCAGATCGCCCTGAAAATGTTCCAGGATCAGTTGTAACAGCCAGCATGGAGGGGACTCGACCCATTCTCGTTGAAGTTCAGGCACTTGCATCTAGAACAGTTTTTGGAAACCCCAGACGCACTGTTCTGGGAATCGATAGCAATCGAGTGGCTGTGCTGGTGGCAGTCGCTGAAAAAAAGGCTGGATTGAACCTCATGCAGCACGATATATTTGTGAATGTTGCCGGAGGGGTTAAAATTGATGAGCCTGCAGTGGATATGGGCATTTTAACAGCCATTGCATCCAGTTTTTTGGATCAGGCCGTGCCCAATCATACTGCGGTATTTGGCGAAGTTGGGCTGACTGGCGAGATCCGACCCATCAGTCATTTAGAAAAACGCGTGTCAGAAACATCAAAAATGGGATTTCAGCGCTGCCTGATTCCTTTTAGCAACCTGAAACGTATGAATCAAAAGCCAGAAATTGAACTGATTGGCATTCGTGACGTACAGCAGGCCATGCTTTATTTGTTTGAATGATGAAAAAAAATAAAAAAAACTTATGGGCAGATCATTATACCGCTCAGGCAAAAAAAGATAAATATCCTGCACGTTCTGTGTATAAGCTTAAGGAAATTCAACAAAAATATAAATTAATTCGACCCGGTCATACTGTTTTAGACCTGGGCTGTGCACCTGGATCATGGACAATGTTTGTTTCTGAAATTGTAGGACAGATGGGATTTATCACCGGAATTGATCTTAAAAAAGTAAACATTCAAATCAAAGTGCCCCATTGTTTCATGGCGGATGATATCTTTGTGATCAAAGAGTCTGATGCGTTAAAGGGCGCGCCATTTGATGTCGTACTAAGTGATATGGCCCCCAATACAACCGGCCGCAAAGATGTTGATGCTTTACGTTCATTTCAGTTGTGTGAAGTTGCATTGGCCGTGGCGCAAAAACATTTAAAAACCGGGGGACATTTTGTGTGTAAAATTTTTCAAGGTGAAGATACTCAGGAAATGATCCAATCAGTCAAGAATTGCTTTTCTTCATGCCGGTTGTTTAGACCAAAAACAACGCGAAAGGCCAGCAAGGAAGTTTACATAATAGGGAATAACTATTACGACAAAAAATAAAAAAATATCAATATATTTAATCATTCAGTGAACTTTTGGAGTGATGTTCAAAAGTGAACCATAACAGGAGAAAACCAAATGTCAGGACACAATAAATGGTCAAGTATTAAACATAAGAAGGGTGCGGCAGATGCCAGGCGCGGCAAAATATTTTCCAAGCTCATCAAAGAGATAACAGTTTCAGCCAGAATGGGAGGGGGAGATCCCAATGCCAATCCACGTTTACGAGCGGCAATCACAACAGCAAAAACTGAAAATATGCCCAAAGATAATATTGAACGCGCAATAAAAAAAGGTACAGGCGAGCTTGAAGGCGTCAATTATGAAGAAATTGTGTATGAGGGATACGCGCCCGGTGGTGCTGCGGTTTTGGTTGAATGCCTAACAGACAACAAGAACAGGGCTGTTGCGGAAGTTCGCCATCTATTTAGCAAATCCGGCGGCAATCTTGGTGAAAATGGATGTGTTGCATGGATGTTTGATAAAAAGGGACTGATTGTTGTCAATAAAGAAAAGGCTGATGAAGACCAGTTAATGGAAATTGCCATTGATGCTGGTGCTGAAGATGTCAACGATGAAGGGGATTCTTTCGAGGTTATTACTGAAGTCGGTGACTTTGAATCTGTTAAAGAAGCCATTGAGAAAGCATCCATTGAAACCGAAATGGCTGAAGTCAGTATGGTCCCTCAAAACATGCTGGCGTTGCAAGGAAAGGAAGCCGAGCAGACCATTCGCCTCATGGATGCCCTTGAAGACTGTGATGATGTTCAAAAAGTTTATACCAACGCCGATATTCCAGATGAACTCTTGAACGAATAATTGCTAATTATTTAGCATTTTCAATATGATCAGTCCCCAATCGGGGATATTACCCAGTTGGTATAAAAAAAATGGTGAGAAAAAAAAATTTTTTCAATTTGTATTGACATGTAAAATCATACTTGGTAATAAGTGTGACTATGTATTTCATTTTTCTTTTGCGATAGTGGCTTTTACCATATTAAAAGCCACTAATTTTTTAGGATTTTAACCAGCCATGAAAGACAGTAAAATCGCGATGGCAGATCAGGTTGCTATATTAAGTATGCTATTGCAAAACCGATTATTTTTACCAGCCAAAGAATATATTTTATTTGCCTGCCAACATATCAATAAACAGGTAGTGATATAAATGATATTCGAATTTTGGAGCACGAAACAATAATCAAACAACAAAAAAACTTTCACATATTTATGGGGATGAATGACCTATCAACATGATCAAAAGACAATGATATATGCAGCAATGTAGCATGATTGTTTTTGTACAAAGAAGAAACCAGTACTGTACCTGATGTTGGTGATCTATAATGATCGTGAAATATGAATGAATCATTATTTTTCCGGTTACTGATTTGCCATGCAGCAAACAGTTCCGGTATAGTTAACTAAATTTATTTTATAGGAGATTTTTGTTTATGAAAACAATTTACGTGGGAAATATTCCTTTTAGCAGTACCAAACAGGATATTGAACAGCTGTTTGAGAAGCATGGAGAAGTCCATTCGGTAAAATTTATTAATGACCGAATATCCGGAAAATTCAGAGGTTTCGGCTTCG
>Ga0272440_1002178_pt1 | contig 15493 bp, 13 predicted proteins | sample SSMMMBAug17_FD_192440 | JGI IMG/M metagenome (GOLD analysis project Ga0272440, IMG submission 192440) | Marine sediment archaeal communities from Little Sippewissett salt marsh, Falmouth, MA, United States - SSM-MMB-Aug17 | ecosystem: Environmental > Aquatic > Marine > Wetlands > Sediment ... | reverse complement strand
GGGAAGGCGACCAGATGGTTACATGGGATGAACATGATGGTTTTAAAAGTGCTATCAAGGGATTGATTTCAGGAGGACTTTCAGGAATCAGCCTTAATCATAGTGATATTGGAGGCTATACATCAATAGGCTATGATCTTGAAGGAATTCTCGGTCCAATTGGACTGGATAAAATTATTAATTGGATCGGTCTTTATCGAAGGGAAAAAAGTCTTCTTTTAAGATGGATGGAAGCTAACGCTTTTACAGCAGTATATCGTACTCATGAAGGTTTGGGGCCAAAACAAAATGCACAGTTTTACTCAGATGATGACAGCTATGCCCAATTTGCACGTTTTGCAAAAGTATATAAATCATTGGCTTCTTATCGTAAAGTCTTGATGCAAGAGGCATATGAAAAGGGGTATCCTCTTGTGAGACATATGATGCTACATTATCCTCAAGACCCTAATGTATTGAATTTAGAATATCAATGGATGTTAGGATCAGATTTTATAGTTGATCCTGTAACAAATAAAAAAGATGTTCATGTACGTTTGTATTTGCCCGCTGGGAATTGGATTCATGTCTGGTCAAATGAAACTTATGGAAATGTTGAAAATGGAGAATGGATAGAAGTAGATGCTCCAATTGGTAAACCTGCTGTTTTTTATCGTCAAGGAGCAGCTTCTGGAGAAGTATTTCAAAATAATTTACGTTCACTTGGTGTGATTAATGGTCATATTTCAGGACACGTTTCAACATCAATTTTGGGGCAAAATACAAACATAGCTAATGCATCAGTAAAAATAGTTAAAACTGGGCAACTTTCTAATACAGATGCCTCTGGGAACTTTATATTAAAACATGTTCCATTGGGAACATATGATATCGAAATTTCTAAAACAAATTTTTCACCTGTTATACTAAAAAATATTCAAATTTTGGCAGAACAAACAACAACTGTTACTGATACAGTTCTCAGTTTAGGAGAATGCAAGTGTGATTCTGGAGGCGATATTAATAATGATACCTTAATTGGTTTATCTGAACTGATTTATACTCTTCAAGTACTTTCTAATAAATCAATTAAAGATAATCTAAAACCCAATGTTAAGTCATCGGTGATATCGGTTTTTGTAAATAATGATTTATCCACATTTCAAGAAAATATATCAGATGTTGAAGTTAATGCCCCTGTTCAAATTAATTTTGCATGCGATCTCCAGTTGCAAAGTATTACAGAAGATAATTTATTCATGAAATCTACTGATGGAAAAGAAATACTTACAAGAATAGTACAAAAAGATTCATCAGTTTATATTATTCCACAAGAAATGATGCTCCCTGAAAACACTTATATAATTACTATACAAAATATTTTGGATATACAAGGAAACCCTTTACCTCAGGGAACAGTTCAACTTAATACAAAAAATATTGATTTTGGCCTTTACTGGTTTGGAAAAAATGGGAAATGTGAAAAATATATTCCAGGTCAAATTAATGATTTTTATAATCCTGATAATCCAACAATGATTTATACTCATGGTTGGAAACAACAAGCTGTAGAAAGAAATTACGAGAGAGAAACCTTTTACTTTGAAAATTCAGATGAAAATATTAATGTATTCACTAATAATTCATGGATTGATAAAGGATGGAATACAGGCATTTTGTATTGGAATCAATGGTGTGAAGAATCTGAAATCAAAGATGCAGAGGCAAAAATTTGGAGTTTTGAAGGACCCCAAAAAAGTCGATATAAACTTTCAGATGGCAGTTATCAGACATTTAATAAACAAATAGAAATTATGGGCACAACAGTTTCTGTCAATAATGTAGTTGATATTTTATTTCAATATGTTTTTTATGCATTAAAGGAGAATAAGAGTAATAATATTCGTTTTGTAGGTCATTCATTAGGAAATCAGGTTATGACCTCCATTGCTAAAAGGTTGAAAGATAAAAATATCAAGGTAAACAGAATGGCATTTCTTGAGCCAATTTGGACCAAAGGAGAAAAATCATACTTAAATGATGAAAATCATGATGGGCAAATTGATTATGTAACTCATCGAAGTCTTTGGTATACTCTTGATTTTATAAATTCCTGGCCAGAATCCTTTGCTCTGGAAATATACAATTCATCTTCTTTGGATTTAGGAGCTGTAGGAGATAGTAATACATCATTAAGGTTACATGCTTTGGAAACAAGTGTTCGTCCCTGGTATTATGGAACAACAGGAGCAGAAGGCATTGAAAATAAACATAATATAGTTAAATACCATTATTTTTGGTCTTTTGCTTTTGATCCACCTGTAGAATGTACAATTAACTGGTTAAATCAAAGGAATACTACAGGTAATGTAGCAGCATCAGCAAGTACATCTGACCAACGTATTATTGAAATGATGAGTAGTGGTCATATGTGGGATCAGGTTGAAGGTAGATATACTATTACTCCTGAAGATGATTGGTTTGAAATCAAAGATGCAGACTTACCTGTAATGAATTCATGTATAATTAGTGGAAATGTTCAGACAAACCTTACAGGGAACTTAGAAAAATTGGATGGTGTTAAAATTACTCTGCTTAAAACAGGTGAATCTGTATATTCTGATGCTTCTGGAAACTTTTCTATAGAGAATGTACCTTTTGGAATTCACACCCTTTCTTTTGAAAAAAATGATTATGTTAGAATTTCACAGCCATACATAACAGCTATAAATGATACAGTTAATCTTTTGCCAGTAGTAGTTCCCTATCAGAAATGTGAATGTGATTATTTACCCGGAGATGTTACATTGGATAAAAGGATAAGTATAATTGATGCTCTTAGTATTTTACAAAAATGCATGAGCGAATAAAAGGTAATTTTTTGTTATTTTACATTGACTGAAGCTTCACTATCAAATGGATTTTGTCTTACAGCCAGTGAAAAAAGGAAAGGGTAACGATCTTTAATGTACCACATGTAATCAATCCAATGATCAAGAAGTTTAAGATATACACGATTGCAATCTCCTGTCAGATGTAATCTATCAGGTTCTGGAAGTCTTTTTAGCTGTTTTCTGGCTGTTAATTCTTCTTTTAAATGTAGGATTGCAATTAATAATTCTGTAAATTTTTCATGATCCTGAAGTGTTGGATTTTCAATTAATCTAAGAAAAATTTCACTTTTTTCATTTAAAAAACGATTAATTTCAATCAAAGGAATTTTTTCATGGTTGATTTTAAATTCGATGTTGGTTCGTTTTTTCTTTAAATTAATAAAATCATCATCTTTCCATGAATTATTAATTAAAAATGATTTTTTTGTATCTTCATTTAAATTACTATCATTATCTGCAAAGATTGATAGTAAATGGGTGCCTGTCTCACTAAAAAAAAGGCCCATCATAATATTTAACTTTTCCAGACGAACCTGTTTCCCACGTTTATTAAGAACAATCTCTGTTGCATTGGCCATTACACCTAAAAATGTACCTGCACCCATTATGATTAATAATAAAGCAAATGCTTTGCCTGGAATTGTAGCAGGACTAATATCTCCATAACCTACAGTAGCTATAGTAACAATACAGAAATAAAAAGCATCTGCAAAGCTTAGATTTTCAAACCACTGAAAAAAAAATGTACCAAATGCTATTAGAGAAATGAACATCAATCCATAAAACTTTAGTTGATACTGGCTCTGCATGATTCATCCAATCCATTAATATTATGAACCCGGAAGTATATTAGTAAACTGATAATATTCAACAGACTTACCTACCCAGGCTGAAAAGTCTTCTTCTCCCCATTGTTCAATTCCAAGTAAGTTTTCACCAGATTCATCTTCATATGTCCATGATATTAGTTCATAAGAAGTATTTTTTCCATCTGGATAAAAATGTCCTCCAGCACTATCTTCAAGAAAATATGTGCGGTCCTCATAATTTATTTCTTCTGGAGGGTCTTCATGTTCTAAAATGTGAGAACGTACAGATTTACCCAATTTATTGAATGAAATTTTTCTTGATATTGACCAGGTTTCTTCATCATCAACTTCCCTTTCCAGAAAAATAGCATCATCTGCACAAACGAGATGCCATTCATCTGAAATTTCACCGCTTCCCCAGTCATACTTATTGTAAGCTTTTACCTCCCAGGTTTTCAAATCGTAGTCTAGAAAATATCCAGGTTTTATTTGATCTAATCGGAGGTCAGTTAGTATTTCATCCTGATTTTTTTTTTGAAACAGATCTTTCCATCCCATTGATTGACTTTCTACTTATAAGGTTAGAGGATTTAGGTGATTTCCGAAAAAACATTTACCAGGGGATAACTAATGCCTGGTAAATATTTTTTCGGAAATCACCTTATATACTTAATTAAGTTGTTATTTGTTTGACATCTGCATCATTTGATTCCAGCAAGCCCATTTTTTTCTTCAACTCTAACAGGTTTTGAGATGGAACATGACTGGATTGAGATGAAATTGCAGAATTAATTTCATCATCAATACTTTTTTCTGATGTAACAATATCGCCATAAGCCTGAGCCAGAGATTCATCTTCTTCAACTTTTGTTTTCATTTTTTCAAGCATTGCAATAGTACCTGATGAGTCCATTCTGGAAAGTTGTTTATTAATTTTTTTTGTAGATGCAGCAGTTTTAGCACGAGCTTTTAAAGTTACAAGGTCATTTTCAGTTGAGGTAATAGTAGTTTTAATTTTATTGACATTATTTTGTAATTGATTGGCCATATTTTCATGCTTTTCTGCTTCTTGAGAAAGCCTTATAGCTTCGTTTGAATAATTTTCTTTTTTATTAAGAGCTTCGGTTGCGAGTCTTTCTGCATCCATTTGATCAATTTCACCATTTTGCATTTTTTGAAGTAAAATCATAGCTTTTCGTTCATACTCAGAAGCCAGTTTTTTATTATTACCTGCATCTTTTCTTGTCCGAATTGCTATACCTTTTACCTCTGCCAGGCTTGTCATAGCTGCTTGAAGGTCCTTTTTGAGATCTCGAATGCCTTGTTCAGACATTTTAATGGGATCTTCAAAATTATCTACAACAGAATGTGCTTGAGCCTGTCCTACTTTAAAAAGTCTTTTAAATATTGACATGCGTCCCTCCTAATTAATATCGTTCAAAAAAATTATGTTTGAACGTAATAAATGATGCCTATTCGGCATATTTTAAAAGTTCAGAACCATATTCACTTAAGGCCATGCTCAAGGCCTGAATGGATGCTTCCAGTTCATTTTGATCAAGATTTTCCAGTTGAAGTGTATCTCTAAAAATTACAACTTCAGCCTTATCATCAAGAACAAATGCGCCATGAACCAATTCCCGGTTCATTTGTAATAATCGTTTGTAAAATTCAGATGGTTCATCAGGTGTTTTCATTATCACCTGTTCAATGACCAAAATGGGTTCTTCACAGTCTATTACCATGTTTTTTACCCCATTTTCCTCATCATCAACAACAACCAACTCTTCAGCCAGGTCTTCTTCAATGATTGGAATTCCAAGCTCTAGCAGGTATTGTTTTACTAAATCAAATTTTTTCATAATTTTGTCCTCCTGAGTGTAAGAAAAAATGAAATTTATTGTCTATTAATATAAGAACAAACTAAAATATTGCAATGCCATTAATCTAAACACAGGTCAAGGAAAGTTTCATTCTAAATTAAAATGGAGGCTGAAATGGAAACGAAACAAAATCTAAATTGCCAGGGCTTTACACTAATTGAAATCGTTGTTGTACTTATTATTTTAGGAATATTAGCAGCAATAATTGTTCCTAAATATATAGACTTACAAGACAATGCCAAACAAAAAATAATTGAGGGTGTTGTTGCTGAGTTGCAGGCACGATCAAACATTTCTTTTGCAAAAGGAGGTTTAACAAAAATTCCTGTTCAGGATCGAATTCCTGACATTTCTGACTTAAATGGTATTGACAGCCAGTATGAAATTGTTGATCGTCCTTTACCTAAAAGAGAACAGTATATTACATTGATATTACCCAATGGAAATACAAGAGTTCCAGTTTATTATATTCCTCCTCGTGATGAATTACATCCACTTGGAGCTGGACCTGCAAGTTTTTTTCCTTATGAGTAACTGAGCTTAAATCTATTAAAATGCAAATAGATAAAAAAAATTGCATTGGAAAAAAGACAATGCTCAATGTGTATGAATTAATATCAGAGTATAGCCATCAAAGCCCATATTTTCCTGCTTCTGATAACCTTGTATATAAAAAAGAGCTATGGTGGAAATTATTTTCATATCTGGTGATTTTGATATTAATAGATGTGTTGCTAATTATTTCTTATTGATAGAATTTTCAATAAGGGGGTTACAATAAAAAGCGGCTTTTTTAGTATTTGCAAAAAGAATAAAAAGCCGCTTTTTTACTTTAAATTAATCAATTTTTTTTTGATTTTTTAGACAATAACATTCCCTCAATAAATGGGTCTATAACTCCATCAAGTACATTATTTATATTGCCAATATCCAGATTTATTCTATGATCTTTAACCATTTGATATGGATGTAATACATATGAACGAATCTGATTACCCCAGGCAATATCTTCTTTTGCGTTGTGAATTTCATTCATCTTGTCTTCTTGCTTCTGCTTTTCACGCTGATGAATTCTTGCTTTCAATACCTTAAGAGCAATTTCTTTATTTCGATGTTGTGATTTTTCTTGCTGACATTGTACCACAATATTTGTTGGAATATGAGTTACACGAACAGCACTACTTGTTTTATTAACATGCTGACCTCCTGCACCGCTGGCACGAAAGACATCAATGCGTAAGTCTTTTTCTTCAATATCAACAACAATTTCTTTTGAGAGTTCTGGAAAAATAAATACTGATGCAAAAGATGTATGTCTTTTGCCATTAGCATTAAATGGAGATATTCTAACAAGTCTGTGAATTCCAGTTTCTGACTTGAGATATCCAAAAGCATAATCTCCATTTGCTGAAAAGGTAACACTCTTAATACCGGCTTCATCTCCAGGCTGTAAATCAATTAATTTTGTATTATAACCTTTTCTTTCAATCCACCTGGAATACATGCGGAATAAAATCTCAACCCAATCCTGGGCATCTGTTCCTCCTGCACCTGCATTAATTGAAATAATTGCATTGCTTTTATCATTTTCACCACTAAGCATGTAAGTAATAGAAAATGCTTTTATTTTTTTTTCCAGATCTGATAGTTCAAGCTGGATACCTTCAAGGGTTTCCAAGTCATCTTCTTCAATTGCCATCTCAAGTAGTAGTTGATTATCATCAATTTCTTTAATCAATACTGACCATTCATCTATTGAAGTTGAAAGTTGGGTACGTTCTTTCAATATTTTTGTTGATTTTTCTCTATCATCCCAAAAATCATCTTTAGTGATAATTTTTTCAATTTCATTCAAACGTTCTTTTTTATAAGTCAGGTCAAAGACAACCTCTTAAATTTTCTAATTCATCTCTTAATTCTGATAATTTTGTTTTGATTTCACCAAACATATAATACTCCTTAGCTTATTAATTTGTAATTTTTTAGTTTACCATACTGGTGTTGTTTTCACAATAACAATAAGTTTTATAAAGTATTTCATTTTTTTTATGGCATACTTTTTGTTTGATATTTATTATTTATTAAAAATAATCGTTTTATAAAAATAAGGATATTTTCATGAAAAGCTGTCAAATCATACTGATAGTTATTTTTACATTTTTTTGCCCTTTAATTTCATCTGCTGAAAATTTTTATAATGAAATGTCAGATATACAACTGCATGGATTTATTTCCCAAGGATTTGTCTGGAGTAATACACATAATTTTTTATTTGATGACTTAAATAAAGGTTCCTTTGAATTTAATGAGATGGGAGTTACAATATCTAAAAATATAAATGATAATATGCATTTAGGTATTCAATTTTTTTCACGTGATCAAGGTAATGTTGGAAATAATAAATTGATGGTTGATTGGGCTTATGCAGATTATCATCCTAATGATTTAATAGGAATGAGGTTAGGAAAACTAAAAATGCCTATGGGCTTGTATAATGATACACGTGATATTGACTTGTTACGAACATGTATTTTTTTACCACAAAGTTCTTATCTGGAATATTATCGTGATGTACTTAGTGGATTGCATGGAATTGGCTTTTATGGAAATAAATCTTTTGATAGTGGAGGAGCTATTGAATATCAGATTCAGACTGGAACCTTAAAAATTGAAAGCCAGGGAGGTGTTAACACTTTATTAAAAAATGAAGCCAATATTGAAACATTCCCTATAATGAATATTAATTCTTTTACTGTAAATCAATGCTTAAATGGATTGTTTGTTATTAGTCCTTTTCCAGGTATTCGCCTTGGTTCAAGTTTTATCAAAACTGCAACCAAAATATCTGCAAATCTTAATTATGACTTTATAAAAATATTTGCTAATGAAAAAGATTATGCAGAATTATTTTATAAAGGTTTAATTGACCCACAAACAGCAAATAAAGAGCTTGTTGATAAAGGCACATTAGCAATGTTAGCTGGATCTCCTTTAAATGCTGAAGTTAATAATGTTTTAGCACATACTCATTCATTGGAAATAAATATAGATCAACTATTAATTATGATGGAATACTATCATTATACATATGAAATTTATATAGCTCTTACCAATGGAATAACCTTATTTGATGATAATTTCTTTACAGAAGGCTATTATATCAACTTTGTTTATAGATTTAATGACAAATTTGAAACAGGTCTCTACTATTCTTGTATTAATGATAATGCAAGGGATAGAAAAGGGGATCGTTTTGCAAAAAAGGGAGAGCAGAGGCATCAGGCCTGGTTAAAAGATATTGCACTTTCACTTAGATTTGACATAAATGAAAACTGGACATTTAAATTAGAAAATCACTTTATGGATGGAACAGCTTTTTTAATGTATGAAAATAACCCTGACAAACGACATGGACTTGGGAGATATTGGCAAATGTTTGCAGCAAAAATGACCTTCCATTTTTAAATAAATAATATTATCTTAAAATCTATATGTTTTGTAATTGCCATATTAAGGGGTAGTATGCTAAGTATTATAAAGAATTAACCAAATCATTATTAATTAAATGTTTTTTTTAATGAAAGGAATACCATGGACACAGATTGCCTATTTTGTAAAATTATCAACAAAACAATAGATACTGATTTTTTATTTGAAGATGAAAATCTTGTTGTTTTCCGAGATATTAACCCACAGGCACCAGTACATTTGCTGATTGTTCCCAAAAAACATATAAGAAGTATCAATGATTTAACTGATGAAGATGAATTAATTATAGGAAAAATGTGTACTGTAGCCAGGCAAATGGCTTCAAAAGAAGGTATTGCTCAATCTGGATATAAACTCCTTTTTAATGTAGAAAAAGGTGGTGGGCAGGTAATATTTCATTTACACATGCATCTTATTGGTGGATAAAAAGGATCGGAGGTCATCATGTTAAAAGCCCCGCGCAAAATGGGACTCGTTTTTTTCCCGGCTTTTGATTGGGCAATAAGTCCAACTCACCCGGAACGTGAAGAAAGGCTTTTGTATACTCAGGATCAGGTTTTTGAAGAAGGTATCCTGGATATTGAAGGAATTATTGAATATAAACCAGGACAGGCTAATATCGAAGATATTCAAAGAGCACATTTTTGTACTCCTGATGAACATCATGTGATGACTGAATCTCACTTTATTAGTGCAGGAGGTTCAATTACAATAGCTGATGCTGTTATCAATAAAGAAGTGGAAAGCGGCTTTGCTCTTATCAGACCCCCAGGTCACCATTCTATGAGAGTTGTTCATGGATCTAGAGGTTTTTGCAATATAAACAATGAAGCTATTATGGTTGAATATCTTCGTTCAAAATATAAAATTGATCGAATAGCTATTGTCGATACTGATACACATCATGGAGATGGGACTCAAGATATTTTCTGGCATGATCCAGACACCTTATTTATTTCCATGCATCAAGATGGGAGAACCTTATATCCAGGTTCAGGGTTCACAAATGAGTTTGGAGGACCAACAGCAGTTGGCACAACTATCAATATTCCACTTCCGCCTGAAACATCAGATGAAGGTTTTTTATATACTATAGATGAAATGGTTTTACCTATTCTCAAAGATTTTAAACCAGACTTGATTATCAACTCTGCTGGTCAGGATAATCATTATACTGATCCATTGGCTAATATGAAAATTTCTGCGCAAGGCTATGCAGAGCTAAACAAAAGATTAAAACCTGATATTGCTGTATTAGAGGGTGGTTATTCTATTGAAAGTGCTTTACCATATGTTAATGCAGGAATTATTTTGGCAATGGCTGGTATTGATTTTTCACACATTAAGGAACCAGATTATAATCCAGACCAGATACGTCAAACATCCCGAACAACTGATTATATTAAAGACCTTAGAGATCAGGTAATGAGAGTTTGGGAATTGGGACCACGACGTATAGAAGAAAACAGAAATTCCATGTCAACTGATACACGATCCCGAAATATTTTTTATGATACTGATAGTCTTTTAGAAGTTCAGGAAGAATCTCTCCAGGTTTGTAATACTTGTAGTGGTGCTTTAAAAATTGATTCCTTTACAGATAGAGGTGGTAAAATTCTGTGTATTCATATTCCCAGAAAAGCATGCTCAGAATGCGTCAATATTGGTCACGAGTGGTTTGATAACGCTCATCGTAAATATGATAGGGTTTTCCTTCAGAATAGACAAGCGGATATTTATTTGACAAAATAACTCTTATATCATGAGCAATTATTCAAAATCTGAATATTCATTTAAAAACCGACTTAAAACAAAACATAAGAATCTTGTACTAAGATCGAATATAATACAGCTTATAAGATCCTATTTTATTGAGAATGGTTACATTGAAGTAGAAACACCAATACGTATTCAAGAACCAACACCAGAAGCTTTTATAGACAGTATTTTATCAGAAAACTTTTATCTTCACACATCACCTGAGCTAAGTATGAAAAAGCTTATCGCTTCAGGATTTACTAAAATTTTTCAAATATGTAAATGCTTTCGCGCTAATGAAAGAAGTGAAATTCACTTATCTGAATTTACCCTATTAGAATGGTATCGTTGTAATGCCAGTTACATGGACTTAATGGATGAATGTGAAAGACTAATTACTTATATAGCTACAAATATTGCTTTATCTAACACTTTTGATTATCAAGGACATTCAATTTCTCTAAATTTTCCCTGGAAACGAATTACTGTATCAAAAGCATTTGATATGTACGCAACTGTTTCTTTAAGAGTTGCAATGGAAAAAGACCAATTTGATGAGGTTATGGTATATGAAATAGAACCAGCTCTTGGCAAACAACCTGTTTTTTTATATGATTATCCAAAGGAACGTGCTGCTCTTGCTCAACTAAAACCTGACAACAAAAATTTTGCAGAACGTTTTGAGCTTTATATAGCAGGTTATGAATTGGCAAATGCTTTTTCTGAATTAACAGACTCAGATGAACAACGTAAACGCTTTTTAATGGAAATTGATGAAAGAAAATCTTTTGGTAAGCCCACTTATCCAATTCCAGAATCTTTCTTGAAATCAATTAAATATTTACCAGAAACAGGAGGTATTGCACTGGGTATTGATCGTTTAATAATGATATTTGCAGATGTTGCAAGAATTGATGATGTGGTTGCTTTTACTTCAGAAGAACTGACAATTTGATTAGGATCTAAATTTTTACTATTATAATGGCCGCCTACCAACAAATAAAGTACAAATTCCAGCTGTCATTGAAAGGTATTTTACATCAGTAAATCCAGCCTTATAAATCATTTTTGAAAAATCAGATGATGATGGAAATGTCATAACAGAATTTGGAAGATATTCATAAGCAAAAGTATTTTTCGAAATTAATTGACCTATTGCAGGTAATATTTTTTTAAAATATAGTAAGTAGATCTTTTTTAAAAAATTTATATCAGGTAATGTTAATTCTAAAATTAAAATTTGTCCACCTGGTTTTAAATGATCAAAAAAAGATTTTAAAAGAGATTCTTTATTTATTATATTTCTTATACCAAAGGCCATAGTGATTGCATCAAAAAACTGGTTTTGAAATGGTAAAAAAAATGCATCAGCACAACTCATAAAATAATTTTTTTCGTTAGAATTTAATTTTATTTTTTTTTGTGCCAGTTTCAGCATATTTATTGAAAAATCAACGCAAAATATTTTTGCAGATGCATGTTTTTTTTGAATAGAAAGTGCTACATCACCAGTTCCTGATGCTATATCTAAAATTTTTGCATTTTTATTATTTTTTAAAGATTCAACAAGTTTGTTTCGCCAGATAATATCCTGTCTTAAACTGAGTGTGCGGTTTAAGAAATCATATCTATAGGCAATTGATTCAAACATATCTTGAATATATGGTAGTTCGTGTTTTTCCATTGACAACCTCAAATCGTGCATTAAAATAAAAATAACGTTATAACCATGCGATACAAATAAAATAAAAAACAATATTAACCGCAAGTTTAACGCAAAAGTTTTTTTTTGTGTTTTACAACAATATTAAATTATTTTTTTATATTGTTGATTAAGCTCTAACATAAGCTTAAATAACTTGCAAGACAGTTCAGGTGTTAATTATGGGGACAAAAAGAGATTATTATGAAGTGCTTGGCGTAAGTAAAGATGCCAGTGATAGTGATATTAAGGCGAAATATAGAAAGCTGGCGCTCAAATATCATCCAGATAGAAATCCAGATAATAAAGAAGCTGAAGATAAATTCAAAGAAGCTTCTGAAGCATATGAAGTTCTGCATGACCCAAAGAAACGTCAGATTTATGATCAATATGGACATGAAGGACTTGAAGGCACTGGTTTTTCAGGTTTTAGTGGCTTTGATGATATATTTTCAAGCTTTGGAGATATTTTTGAAGATTTCTTTGGATTTGGTAAACGCTCAAGAGGAGGCGGTCAGCGAGGTTCGGATTTAAGATATGATCTTAATTTATCATTTATGGAAGCTGCTTTTGGTTCAAGTAAAGAAATAGACATTGCAAAAATGGAAACTTGCGATGCCTGTCAGGGAACTGGAAGTGAGCCTGGAACAAGTCCTCAAACATGTCATGCCTGTCAAGGAACTGGTCAAATTTCAAGAAACCAAGGATTTTTTACTGTACGAACTACCTGTCCCCATTGTCGAGGTGAAGGCAAGACAATTTCACACCCTTGTTCAAGCTGCCGAGGTTCTGGACATGTCCGAGTGAATAAAAAAGTTTCTGTAAAAATTCCTGCTGGAGTAGATAATGGCTCTCGTCTAAGGTTAACCGCTGAAGGTGAAGGCGGTTTAAAAGGAGGCCCAAGTGGAGATTTATATATTTTCATTCATGTCAATCCTCACGATGTTTTTACCAGAAAAAATACAGATATATATTGTGAAATCCCCATTTCATTTGTTCAGGCAATTTTAGGTGATGAAATTGATATTCCTACATTAAAAGACAAAAAGCCATTAAAGATTCCAAAGGGAACTCAACCAGGTGATGTTTTTAGATTAAAAAATGAAGGTATTCCATCGCTTCAAGGATATGGAAAAGGTGATCTTATTGTAACTATTCAAGTAAAAATACCAACCAGTGTAAATAGCAAACAAGAGGAACTCTTAAGGGAATATGCAAAATTAGAAAGTGGAAAAATTACAACTAGACTGAAAAAAATATTAAAAGGTGGATCTTTATAAAAGAGGTAAAATATGTATGAGCTTAAAATAATAAGAACCTTTGCTGCTGCCCATCAACTATTAATGAGCAAAACAAAATGTGAAAACCTTCATGGTCATAATTGGAAAATTGAAGTTATTATTAAAGGATCAAAATTGGATCAATCTGGAATGATGATTGATTTTGGTATTTTAAAGAAATATGTTGATGAAATTTTGGATTCCCTGGATCATAAATTTCTTAATGAACTACCTTTTTTTAAAGAGAAAAGTCCATCTTCAGAAAATATTGCTCGCTTTATTGCAGAAACATTGAGTGACAAAATTGAATTACCTGATATTTCTGTTAGTCGTGTTACAGCATGGGAATCAGATAATGCTTGCGCAACCTATATCTGCGAGTAGAACCAAAAATCTGGATATACATAGACATCTCTGTTATTGTTGCATTTTATAAATATTTTTCTCTTTCTTCCAGGCTGAAAGTATTTTTCCCAGGCAAACTGATAAAGCATACTTTTTTAAACTCTTAGGACCCTCAATTTGATTGCGTCGATTCAACACAATTTTTAATTTTTTTCAATCAGGCCTCCTGCTTATTTATCAACTTAAGCACTCAAAAATTTATTTTTTTATTTTGGGGTCGGACCAGATTTTATTTTTTAACCCATTTAATTTATATGAAAAAAATCTTTGAAAACACGTTTTTTTGCTTTTAGAGGCCTCATTTTGATAACAAAATGAGGTTTCTAAGAACAAAATCTAAGAAAAATTTTGCTATGATAATAATAACTGTGATAACTGTGATAATGTTTTTTGTCGAAAAACAGCAAAATATCTTGATGAACGTAACAAAAAATTAGCAGATACCAATAAATTATTGAGAAAAGAATAGTATAAACAATATGTCTTGAAAAAATTTAATGAAAGGGGGGATTGTTATGAAAACAGAAAAAGAAATTGCTATTGCCAATCCAATATATGACGTTGTTTTCAAATATTTAATGGAAGACACTGAAATTGCTAAACTTATTTTATCTACGATTATTGATGAAGAAATAGAAAGTCTTGATTTTTCCCCCCAGGAAAACATAATAACAATTGAAAATAGATCGTTAACTGTTTATAGATTGGATTTTTCAGCAAAAATTCGTCTACCAGATCAAACTTACAAACAGGTACTTATTGAAATCCAAAAAGCAAAATATTCAACTGATATAATGCGATTCAGACGTTATTTGGGAGAGCAGTATAAAAAAACGACAAGCATTTATTATTATAAAGAAAAAGGCAAAAAAAGAGTTAAAAAAAGAGCCATCCCAATATTAACAATATATTTTTTAGGCCACAAACTGGAAAATTTTGATATTCCAGTTATCAAAGTGAAACGTAGGTATACAAATGGAATATCAAAAGAAGTGCTGAATGGCAAAGAGTCATTTATAGAAAGTCTGACTCATGACAGCTATGTGATAGTTATTCCAGAGCTAAGCTCAGAAAAGCAAAGTGAACTAGAACAGATGCTTACCATATTTGATCAAACTTTAATCGTTTCAGATGAACATTTATTATTAATAAAAGAATCAGAGTATCCAGAAAAATTCAAACCAATAATAAGACGCTTACATATGGCTTCTGCGAGCCATGAAATAAGACAGAAAATGGAAGCAGAAGATGAAATAATTGAAGAATTACAGACATTAGAACGTGTAATTGAAGA
>Ga0272440_1002177_pt1 | contig 15495 bp, 9 predicted proteins | sample SSMMMBAug17_FD_192440 | JGI IMG/M metagenome (GOLD analysis project Ga0272440, IMG submission 192440) | Marine sediment archaeal communities from Little Sippewissett salt marsh, Falmouth, MA, United States - SSM-MMB-Aug17 | ecosystem: Environmental > Aquatic > Marine > Wetlands > Sediment ... | reverse complement strand
TCGATATCATACACTAAAATTTTTTGCACAAACTGACTTATAAACATTAATATTATTTTGTTACAGTTACCTACGCCCCAAGTTTACGAAGATAACGCGGAAATAAGCGGCCTTCAGTCCGCTTGATTGACTGGTTATTGTAAGATAGCAATTTAATTTATGCTGAAATTACTGGTATAAGTACCTTTTGAACTTAGGTTAACAATCATACATAAACCGGCTGTGTCCGCCTTGTCTCTGTCATTTCGCACTTGGATTGTTTTCTAAACTAAACTAAAACCGGCTGCGTGATTGCAATCCGGCTGGCTAAGAAAATTCAATACCAGCAAAAAACCTATCTGTATCTGATCGGCAAAAGTCGTGAGATAAAAAATTTCAATCTCTGACCTCTATTTCATTTCCCTTTCATAACCAACATGCCTTTTTACAGAGGGATCTCGATAAGCCCAACCAATCCATAACTGAATATCTGTAAGAAACTCATTGTGTGGAAATTCATCAACAGGGCAACTAAGCATTTTTTCGAGCTCGTCAAAAAAATTAATATTTGAAGCTTTATCCCATTCATGAATTGTAAGTTCCCATCTGTCGTTGGCAACCGATCTATCTGTGAACTCTAACACTTTTTTAGAGGGTCCCTGTCCCTTTATTAGCGGAACTAAAGAGCTCCTTACAGCACTACCAATCATACTTTCCTGATTTTGAGTACTATTATTTATATCCCCAATCAACCATGTTGGAAGCAATTGTTGATATGTTGAATATACTGTCATAAATTTCAGAGGGTTAATGGGTTGATTCTTTTCATCTAAATCTTCAATAGTCCATTGAGAATGTTTTAAATAGCTATTACCTAATTGAGCAATTTTTATGAATGGGCGTGAATTATCATTTATGCTTCCAGTCAAATTTACTTGTATACCCTGTACATTTTCAAGAAAACCCTGTCCCTCACAGTTAAAATTTGTAAAACCTACTATTTTAGCATTTGTTGCTGTGGCAAGGTAAAAGGGATTTTCACTCACGATCCCTTCTGAATGTGGACGCGGAAAAAGGTCTGTACTGAAAAATAATTGAAGCGTCCTTTTAGGTTCTATACCTGTCAATCCATTTCTCAGAGCATTTCGGAACATTACCTGATATGCTTTTGTGCCTTGATAAATCATTCCTGTTATTGGATCACTGTAATGATAATATTCTTCATTATGAATTCCCGAGTTAGTTGGTAACCCCTTATCATCATATGAAACAATAGTTGGTGCAAATACATCGTATTTTAAAGAGAGAATACCACGTAGAGGACATTGTGCTGTGTTTGTAATTGTAAACACAAAATTCGACGTCGCTTTTGTTTGCATTTCAGAAAGGAGAGACTGTAAATCATCTCCCCGTCTTGATTTATAAAGTCTATTATAAAGCGTTCTAATTTGAGCATTCGGTTGTCCATTTGCGTCTGGAGGGAGATTGGCATAATATTCCAAAGCTCTCAAGGCAACAAAAGTCCAGACTTGAGCGCGAAAGAATGCTTTATCTGCGATTAAAACTGATTTTGTTAGTACATCATGAACATCATTTTCCTGCCACCCTAAAGAAACGTTTTGAAAATTTGTTTCAGCAAGCTTTATAGCTCTAACATAATCAGCACTAAGTGTTCCAACTTCTGCCAATAAATTTTTCAATGCATTCATTTCTCTGTTAAGATCTCGTTGAGCCATTGACACATTGAGTTCCAAACGAGCCTTTCTTAATAATAATAGTTGTACTTCTTGTTCCGTGCGTATTGCTTCAATATTTCCTCGAGCCATCTCAATTTCAGCTTGCATTATGGTTTGAATTTTATTTATTTCAGCATCAATATTTGCCAGTTCCAATGAAAGTTGCCCTTGTATTGTGCTAACCTCAGATGCAGAATTTGTTGCCATTATGCCATTTACAACTGGCAATGCTAGTTGTGCAACCCCTACAATTGCTGCCAAAGTTACAGGCTCTTTTGGTTGTCTTTTTTTAAATTTATCTTGAAAATAATTTTCTATTTTACTTACAATATTCTTCCCTTTTTCATAAAGCCATGTAAACATGTTGTCATTTTTTTGTTCATTCGCTATTTTCTGAGCGGTCTTTTTTTGAAGCTCTCCCTTTTCCTTTATAAATAGATTAACTTTTTCACCATTTTCCAGGATTATACTTGCAATATTTTCGTGAATATTTAGAATAGCTTTTGTGGTATTTATTCGTATGTCAATTTCTTTGCTAACACTTTTTAAGTCATGATTAACAGCTTCAATTCTTTCTTCTGCTGTAGCAATGGTATTGTATTGAAGTCCTATTTGACCTTTAGACTTAAAGATCCATCCATATTTTGAAGCTAAATAATTCCTGTTTGCATCTCGTTCTGTAATACCATCATTGCTAAGGTCTTTATCTGGGAGCATAAAGGTTATCAAATCAGGTTTTTCTTCACCACTACCATCAACTACAACACCAACGATGGATTTAAGCCGCTGGTAGTAACTTGTTTTTAGAGATTCCATACGTTCAAGATATTCAGCATTATTTTGGGCAAACAGTGTTTCATTATTTTTGGCATATTCTTCCTTTTTTTTAGCTTCTTCAACAGCAGCGTCAGCAATTTTTTTCATTTTGTTAAAGACACTCAGGTTACTATCATCTGTGCCTCCACTGACAAAGGGAACAAAATCTGGTAAAAATCCGAAAGGATTGTAGCCTTGTTCTATAAATCCTGATAATTCTGTCATTTTTGACTGCATTGTTGTCATTTGAAGTGCTTCTGTTATGTCATAATTGGATTGATCTATGTATGGATTCAATAAGCGAATAAGTTCGATAAGATAAGCATAGGCATTAGCAAGTTCAGTCAATGCGGTTGAACGTTCATTCTCATTAAAAAAATCTAAAAATAGTCTTTTCTGCGCCAATACAAGATGTGTTTTTGAGATTCGTCTGCATGTTGAAAATATCAGTTGAAAAGTGTCTTCAACAACACCATCCGGATCATTTGCGTTAGAGATTATAAATTAACGGCGTAGAACTTCACCTGGGCCAAGAGGTTGGCTATCAAAAAAAAGCTCCAAAATATCTGCAATCGCATCTTTTTGAAGATTAGCAAGATATTCTAATACTTGTATTTCTTTTTTAATTATATCAGCATTGGTAATGTCTGTCAGGCGTAAACGAAGCTGTAGGCGGCGTTTTATGTCCCAGACTAAGTTTGACTTTATTAGTTTTGCCTGTCGAATTTTTAAAATCCCCAGTGTGGCCTTGATAACCTGATTGCTCGAAGGGTTAGTGTTGTAAGCTTGAAGCAGTCCGCCACGGTAGTATGATTCAGCCTTATTTAATTTATCGTTAGAATAGTTACCATCTAGAGTCTCTAAATCATCAACCGTACCAAATTTAACAATCTTTTCATCATTTAAAAATTTAGCTCCCTGTTGATAAAATGCATTCCCCTCATTGACTAATTCACTTAAATCGTTATTACCAAACGCTTGTGAAGCAAAAGGTTGTCCGAAGCTAACCATCATCATACATTCATTGCAATCATTGCCAACATCTGTAATAATATCTCCACCACCCGTCAATGAAAACCCATTAAAAACAATGCCCTGTGAAGTTGATGCATCAATAATGTTTTCCGATGTTGAATAGATGAAGTTGATTTTTGATAAAGATGCATGAATTTCGCAATGCGATAAGACAATAATAATTAATAAAAATGAGACTGCTTTTATTTTTTTTATGTTCATCTTTCATTTCTCCTCAATGTCATTTGATAGTAGCCATGTTTACCGGTTGAAAAGGCGCTATGTAAAGAGTTCCTTCTGACAATATTTTTTTAGAACCAGGAATAAAGCCTTCTGTTTCTTCAGTGATTGTTCCATGGTCTATGTGACCGCTTAAAAAAGCTTCATTGAATATCTTTATTGTCCAGGTTCTTTTAAGTTCTCGACGAGCAGGGTTTTTGGGATCATCAGCAGGTATGATGATAGGTTCACTTATGAGCGTAACATCTCCATTTGTTGATTTTATAAAGTTAAAGCGCGTATTTTGTGGAATGACTAAAGAAAGAAAAGCGGTAGGTCTTTTTGCACCTGGTATTTCTCCAGGTTTTGAAATATTCTGCCTTAATATACCCTTTGTGGGGTCAAATCCAGGGATTGTTGTACAAAAGACTTTTTCAGGTGTTATGCTCAGTGCAAACGCATAACTTGTTGATATTGTGTTTGTTCTTTTTCCATTGCGCGTACTTGTATTTGTATATTCACTATTAATAAATGAAGCACCTATAAGCCAGACATAACCTTCCAGTTGAGTTGGAAAACTATTTAAAGGCTCACCATTCGCACAGATTTTAAAAATATAAATAATTTCCTCCAGGCCAATAATATCATCATCATTAACATCTGCATTGATATTTATATCGTTTGTAATATCTGAAATAGCCCTCAAACCAATCATTAAATCTGTAATAGTTATTAAACCATCACTATCTAAATCACCTGGTTTGGTTGCAAATGCTGATGATGTCAACATCGTTATACAGGTGACTATGATCACAGATATTTGTTTCATATTGATTCTCCTTTATGATAAATAAGGTATTATGCTATATAAATATTTTTTTTTATTGATTCCTTGAAATCGTTTGAAAAACATAGATGGCTTCTTCAAGCCCAATTCTTCCATTATTATTAATGTCTGCTTTTATATTTGCCAATGCATTAATTTGGGAAACAATTTTTAGCACAAGGATTAAATCATTTAGCGTTATCTTGCCATCTTGGTCAAAGTCTCCTACATCAGGATTTTCAGAACCTAATATTGTAATATAAGCGTCAGCTGTTTTATGTGTAATAGATTTCGACCCATCAAAATTGGACACAGCATGATTAGAATTAACAATTGATTCAGTAGCGTCTGTTCGAGCAAAATAAATATGATGCGCCCCAAACTCCGCATTTTCAGTAATGCTGAGTTTTACTTTGAGTAGAGTCCCATCTGTATTAAATGTTGTATTTTCAGAGAAAAGAATAAATACCAGGCAATGTTTACCCGAACTAAAAGAAACTTGCCATTTAATAACAAAGTCATCAGTCAACAGAGGACCTTTAAACACATCTGTTATATAAACACCTTTTGGAAAAAAAAGCTTTGCATTAATTCCAGCGTAGGATTCAGTTGTATTTGAAATACTAATATTTGATATAGCTGCTTTGTTTTTTTGCGCTGTAATTGAATCAATAGTTAGAACTGGAGCTGCTTTTAAATTAAAGCATATAAGCATCATAGTTGATGATAAAAATATTAATTTTGACAAAACATTTTTCATTTTTCGCCTTTTAAAATAGTTAATACTTAAAATTTAAGATATTTTTTAGTATTTTATTATGTAATTAATTGTAATGTAAGGTGGCATATTGTTGTGTGGTTGACTATCTCCTGTATCAATCATCTGAGCGGTATGAGAAATATCGGGTTGACCAATAGTTGAATCAGTCTTAGTTTCTGTCCACCCATTAACCATACGTAAAAGATATTTATATTCTCCATTTCCATGATTATGTTTTGGCATTTCATCTATAGATAATGTGTGACTTTCTTCACCACTACTATTACCCAAAACATCAGCTTGTAAAGCAGTAACACGATTGGAACTTACACCTCCCATATTGTCTTTTCCCAATGGAAATCTACCTCTAATATCTGGAATCCTGAAATATGGGTCTCCATCTCCTCCATAAGTTGTTCCTATTTCAGAAAAAAGGCATGGATAGTTTTCTTTAGATATTGATTGACCGTAGCAAAAAAGGTATCCATCTGGTGCAAATTTTCCTGAAAAAGATAAAATTGTACCAGGTGGAACACCGTGTAAAGCTTTCAATGCATAAGGAACACTTAATACTTGCTGACGTGGTATAACTTCAGCGTTACTACCGACAGTAACACCCAAATAACGATTATTAGAGCCAAAAGCTTCTGCTATTAATCTTCCTTTAGTATCAGTTGTACCAAGGATGATATTAAATCGGCCTTTAATGACTGGAACATTGTTAAATAATTGTGGTCCCCAAACTTTTGTCCCCCCAACTGCTGAGTCATAGATATTAAATGTCAACTTTTTAATCCCTTCAAGAGGATTATTCTTAGAGTCCATCAACATACCCTGATAGTTAATCAGCGGCGGGACTGATTCGGCAAAAACCAGTGAAATAAGAATTTGAAAAACAATTAAACTTAAAAAAAATGATTTTCTTAGCATTTTATTTCTTCCTTTCATTTTTAATTACAAATTTTTCTGTTCATTCTACTATTTTTTTAGATTGTTATCCATAGTATCATATGCAACAGAAGCTAAAGTCTCAAAAATATATTGTAAGTATTTATCCTTAAGTAATTGTGATAAACTATCTATTGCTATACCAGAACCAATAGTTTTTCCAGCATCAATAATTTGATTTTTATTAATTTCATATAATCTTTTATATGCTAATGATGAAAGTGTATTATGAATTTGTTTATTGAAAGGTATTGTTAACGTTTCTTTGGTGGCTTTTGCCATAGTATATCCAATAATATTTCCTACTAAAATGCCAACAAATTTATTGGGTATACTTTTTGAAACTAAATACCTGGAAATTGCACCCACATTTTTTGCTGCATAGTCTTTCCAATCACAGTTAAAATTGAAACTGACTTTTGAATTATACACCAGGTGAAGAATAAGCCCTTCTAAAGATTTAATAGGCCTGACCGGTTCTCTTACTATCTCAAATTTAATTGATTTTATAGAGTCAGAGAATGCCTGTTCAGCTGTTCCAGAGATTATGGTTTTGAATACTTCTTGTAAAATGTCTGAGGATTTATATCCCGTTAAATCAATAAATTTTAATGGATTAGTCTGGGCATATGCATAAATGTTAAATTCTTTTGGATTACGTAAAAAACTATTATAATTCTTTTCGGTAAATTTTTCAACGTCAGAATATAATGGGTCAGAATTTATAAATCGTCCTGTATACGCGAGTAAATATCTTGCCTCAAAATAATGCAAACCACTCTCTTTATCATTTTCCTTTCCTATAAATTGATAATCAACTGATTCGCCTTGCGAATCAGTTTTTATCCACAAGCGGTTATGTCCAAATGGATAATTAGCAGCATATGATAGTACTTTTCCTGTGTCAGATAGAGCCAGATTTGTTGAACCCAACTGATCATGTAAATAGAAATAATAAGGTTTAAAGGCTTTATAATTATTTACAAAGTCATCTGATCTTGCAATTCTATTATTGCCAAAATAAACAAACTTTATTAACTTTCCATCACGAACTTCAGCATATTTATTAGTATAAAAAACATTAGTTGTATTTCCGACACTTCTGGTTACAGTTTTCTTTTTTCTCACCCCAGAAGAGTCATAGTAATAAATTGCATTAATTGAATTCTTTGAAACGCTTTTTAGGCGATCTTTATAATCCCAATTTAGAATCATTTCATTATTAACAGTCATATTTCCACTGTCATCATAAGTGAAAGTTGTATTTCCTTTCTCTATATCTGTTATGGCATGAGGCCCTGGGGAATCACCTATATGCCGTCCATGTCTATTCCATGAACTTAAATTACCACCAGAATTCATTTTACCCAAGTCCATCAAGGGGTCAGGGGTATGTAGGTTTGCATTTTTTGAAATCATATTTCCAATTCGGTCATAACGATAGTCAACTGTTCCCCAGATAGCTTCATTTGATGCTTGTGTTAAGCGGTTAAGCGAATCATATTTGAATGATTGACTTACAGTTAACTGTTCTGCTTTATCCGAATGAATACCAAGCTCTATCCCAATTTTTTTTAAATGGTCATTTTTTCTGTTGTCTGTAATTTTTATTGTATTGGAAACGCCATCATAAGTTTTATTATAATCTTGAATACTTAGTCCATCTTCAGAACGAACACTATTCAGTCTACACAAGCGAAATCGTTCATCATATTGATATTGTGAAATCACACCACACGATAACTCAATCAAAGCAAGCATGCCAGCGGGGTTGTACTCTGTGTTAAAGATCACACCTGGTATAGATTCAAGTAATCCTCTGGTATTATAATTATATTTTACGAAAGTTCCGTCAGGGTAAACAAGCTTTTGAACACGATCCATTGAATCATAAGTCATTTCAGTGTAAAAATTAAGCATGTCATCTTTATTTGATTTAACGATTCGCCTGACGACCCATTTCAGGCGTCCTCTTGAATCATATGAATTATGTTCTTCACCAGATTCATCCCTGGTCCACGATAAAAATCCCTTTGTATTGGATGCAGAAATCAAAGGTTCTGATACCATCTTTGTATTTTTTGAAGCTTTTACTACATCTGCAACATCAATTTTATTGTCATGATTTAAATCATATTCAGAATCATACTCACTTTCATTTAATATCATTTCAGATATAATCTCAGATAGTTTTGGTTTCCAAAAATTTCCCATTTCTAACAAACCATAAGGAAGATCATAATGATATTCTACAACCGGTGTTTTTTTGTTTTCTCCATAATATTCAGCAATTAAACGGTTTAAACCATCATATTCATATTTAATCACCTGATTTTTGGCATCAATGGTTTTGATTAAATTCCCGACATCATCATATTGGTAATGCATCACACCACGATCAGGATCATTCATAAAAATTTTTCTGCCAGTTGCATCATATTTAATGATCTTTTGGTTATTTTGAGAATCTGTATATCCCGTTAGATTATCAAGAAGATCATAGGAAAATGTTGTTAGCCATTCAACAGGTTCATTCAATTCTTCGCCAGTATCACTTAATTTTACAATTTCAAATACTTTACAAAGGCGGCCTTTTCCATTTTTGTCTTCCAGTCCATCAAAAATAAAGCACATTCCACATCCCGAATGACTGGAATCAATTTTAGTTTGTTCTTCATCTTGAACTTTTTGGGTAAGGGGTTCATAAATTGTTTTTGAAAACAAAATGCCTTCTTTTCCTTGAGGCTGGTTCATACGAATTTCGCGGCCAATAGCGTCATAAAAATGTTCGGTAAACCCACTCTGAAATGTTGGTTCACTATAATCAAGTGTGCCTGGTTCAAAATATGGCAGGTATTTTTTCCAGGTTTTTTGCCTGGCATTATATTTGGAAGTATCTTTAACAACAACCTGTCCAGTTTTTTCACCTTCTGATCTTGTCATAATATTACGCCCAAAACCATCAAAATAAGTCCTGGATTTATAGAAACCATCACCTTCACTTTCATCTTTCTGGCGAGTTTCTATCCAATTAATAATTTTTCCAGTATTAGTTTTATGTGCGAGTATATATTCGTATTCAATACTATTTTCTTTATCAGGCGGTTTAATAATAGATGTAATGCGAGCAAATGCATCATAGTGATATGTCGTTGTAAAACCATTAAAATCAGTTGATGATGTAATTTTTCCAAAACCATAATCATATGTCGCAGACATAGTAAGACATGGAATTTCATTATTTCCAGTGTATATAATTTCTTCTACAGGGTAGGTATGATAGACATCATCATAGATTAACTCCCGATAGTGACCGGGCTCTGATCCATAAAGAGAATCATATATATAAACTATATTACCATATGAATCAAATTTGCTATGATTCGTAATTATAAACCTGGTATCATCAACCCTGTTTTCGACTTTAGTCAGATTTCCTTTGCTAACCTTTCCTAAAACAAAGTTGTCATCATAATAATGTCTTGTTTGTGATACATTCTGTCCATTTTCATCTGTGATTGTTTTTTCTACGATTTTATTAATAATCCATTGGGAAATACCTGATGTGTAGTCAGAAGTGTAAGAATTAACAGTAACTCTTTCATCATTATATTCATTTTCAGGTCTCCCATATTCAATATAGCGTTTCAAATTACCATAATTATCATATTTATATTCCCATTCTAATTGAACAGGTTTGCCATTTCCCTTTTCCATTACATTACGAATTTTGAGTTTCTGATAGGGAAAAATAACTTTTCTTTCATCAAAAAGACCCACAGCAATCTTTTTTAAATCCCATACATATTGTTCGTCATAAAATACGTCTTTATTTTCTGTCATTGTTTTGTATGATAAAGGTTTGCCTTTGAGAGCCTCATGCTCAATTCCAGTATCAAACGTATATGCCATGATCAATGTTGGAATACTGGCATCTCCGATTTCGATTTGATCTGCTTTTTCAAATCCTCTGAATTCTTTTTCTACACCGTCATAATAGCCATTATGATATTGGAATTCTTTTTTATAGGTATTTATTCCATCATGTACATCAATACGCCTTATTACATGTACTGGAAATGGAATAACTGTAGACCACTTATTGTTATTCTCTCTATCTCTAATCATATCTTCAACATGAGATGAATATAGCAAACTGGTTGTTTTACCAATTCCATTGGTTATGGCGCATAAAATATTTGGAACGTTATTACCTTCATCAGCCTCATCAATCAGGCTGTCATTATCGTTGTCAATTTGATCAGAAAGTTTATATTCATTATTTTGAAACAGATGAACATACGAAAACCCTGTTTGCAGGTATTCGGGTGTTGGTTGACTTCTGCAATAAAAAAGAATGTCCTTCAATCCATCACCATCAATATCTGCTAAACGATAGGTTGCAAGCAATGGGTCAAATTGTGCATTTAATAATATTTCAGATTCAGCCCCAAAGCTTAACCCCTGATTCAGCCAATACCTAATTTTTGCGCCTTCAATGTAATAAAGATCTGCTAAACCATCACCATCTAAATCAGATAATTCAAGGTTTCTAATCCTTTCAGTTTGACCTCCAAAATCTGGACCATCTGTCAATGGAACAACATAACCAGAGCATGAATCATCAAATTTACCAAATCCTGAAGAAGGCCAGTAAACAGGTGATCCATTTGTTTTGTCTCTCAACAAAACAATATCTTGCATTCGGTCGCCATTCATATCTGCTATTATTAAAGCACCCTTTGAATTGCTAAATGTAGTAGGCACTCCTTTTACAGTATCGGAGGTGGTTTGAGAGATATAATCAAATGTTCCATCAGCATTATTTATATATGCGGCAAATACAATTCCCTGACCTGAAATTCCATATGTCTGGTAGCTACGTAGCGTATCAATTTTTTTATCAAAATTTAGATCAAGAGCTCTTGTGTTACTATTTTTAAAAACTGTTTCTGCTGTTTCTCCATTGTGAAAAATGAAAGGGCTATCCATGTCAGCCCATTTACCGCCATTATTGAGGCGGAAAACAAAATCTTCTATATTACTACCTTTTTGAGCAACAAGATCAACGAGTCCATCACCATTTATATCTTGGACAAAGCTGTTTTCAGATTGAATATTTAAACCAGAGCTTTCTGATTGAGTGAATGATCTACGAAAAAATATCCCACTACCCTGATTTTCATAAAAAATGTCATACTCAAACGGGTTACTGGAATAATTGAAGGATTGGTATAAATCAGGCAAGGAATCGCCATTAAAGTCTATAAGCTCACAGGTACCAGGGAAATAATCTGGATTATCTCCTGAAATATGAATTGAAGCTAATTCAAGCCCAGTAATTTTTATAAATTTAGAAGATGTGACCGGAGTCGTTTTTGAATATGAAAATTCAGCAGGAGGGAGTTTACTCTGGCCATCATTTCCAATAGACGTTACTTTTGAAAGGAGAGAATGTGAAACATCAGAAAGGTATTGAAAATGATAGGTTCTTACCATTTTACCACTGGTTTGAATATAAATTTTTTTGAGTCTTAAAGATGTAACAAGTTTGAATGTAGGTCTATAATCAATAATTGGATCAGTTCTGTTTTCATATTCAAACTTTATTTCATGTCTGGAACTGCTTTCATCGTCTGTAAAACCATATTGTATAGAATGGTAATAAAGTTGTTTTTGGTTTTGATAATAATTATAATGAATACGATTTCCATTTGTATCAATAGCTTCTGTTACATACCACGCATAAGACAAGTTATCGTCAGGTCTTCGAATGCATGCAGGTTGTTTGTGACTATGCGATCGGGAGCCAAGAAAAAAGCGTTGGCCAGACGGGTAATGGCAAATCCACCTGTCTTCATTTTTTAAATATTCATAACGAACAAATGAATTTTCATTTTTTAAGCGATATGTTTGAATATTGTAGGTTGAGTCGTCTTTTACGCTAACAAGTTCTTCTCCATTGTAATTAATAAAAGTGTCAGGATGATTAGCATCATTGTACTTAGGTAGACCTTTATCTGTCTGTCGGAAAATGGCAACAGTTGATATTTTCCATCCAATGCCCGCAATGCCATTTCCATTTCCACTGTTATATTTCAGGCTAAGTGAAGGATGAAAACCTTTACGCCCTGGGGGTATTTTTAAAGGAACAGTATATTGCCCTGATCCCATATTGACTTTAGATTCAAATGATTCTCCAAGTCCTTCAATTGCTCCAGGGCCTTTAGGAAGTGATATGATTTGAGGGCGAACGCCTGACTTAAAAGCTTCATAAGCATAAATAGGCCAGGGAAATAAATTGAAAACAATAACAAAAAAAATAGTTTCTATATAATAAAGGTTTCTAATCATTATTGCAACACAATATCCTTTTTAAGTAATTAATAAATTAGTATTTTATAATCCAGTTAATAGTAATATTATTTGGCCTTGTTTCTTTATCGCCACCTTCCGAAATGGTATGAGAATGCTTTCCATCATATCCAGTATAATGTCTATCATCACCAGGACGAGACTCTAAATGACCAAAATATCCAGGATCATCTCTTCTGTCCCTATATCTCCAACCAGTAAGTTCATGTCTATGGTTTCCTGAAACTTCGGTTTTAAAAGGATTTTTCGGCAATTTTGTTGCTTGACTTTGAAAATCACCAATTTTTCTATCAACAGGATCACTCCATTCATCATTTCTACCGTTATTAATACCCCGCAAAAACATACCTCGTAGATCAGGTAAATTATTTCCAGTCATTTTTCGTAACTTTTCATACATATTTCCTTGTGGAATAGCCTGTCCATTACACAGTAGCCAGCCAAAAGGTGCGTAGTTCCCCCAATAGGCGGAAATTGTACCTGTTGGAACACCATGTATTGAATATAATGAATATGGAGCGCTCAAAACTTGTTGCCTAGGAAATATTGGACTGTTATCTTCCACTGTTATCTGTAAATAGGCTTCTCTATTAACAAAAGCTTCACTAATTATTTTGCCTTTGGAATCTTTTGGCCCAAGGATAACATTAAAATGTCCTCTAACAACAGGAATTTTTTCGCCATGTCCTTCTCCAGAAGTACCGTCAAATAACTGTGGACCCCAAAGTTCAGTTCCACGAGTTGCTTGATCAAAAATACTGAAAGATAATTTATACTCCTTTGTTTCTAATGGCTCCCCTTGAGTATTTGTTAACATTCCCTGGTAATTAATTAATTGTGGAATAGATGAAATTGTTTCACTTTGAATGAAAGTTGATGATAAAAAGAGTATCATCACGACTCCTAAAAAAAATTTTTTCATATTATCCTCCATTTGATTTCATTCTGCCACTGTACTCTTCGATAAATGGCAGAGATTTTATTGTAAACTGACGCTTGGCTGCTCGTGGCTGCTCGGATATAACCATGTTCTATCTCCCAAGTTTATGAGTATAGCACATAAATCAGCGGCGATACAAAACAATGTGACGCCTAGCAGAACATTGTTTTGAAGCGTCCGGTTGATTGACTTGAAGAATGAAATTAAAGCGAGGTCTGGTATTAGACATGTTATCATTATTGAGTTTGCCAATATATTTGAAAAAGCGAAGTCTATCAAATAAACTGATTTGCATGGTTTTTACCAAAGAATCTTTGGATAGATGATTCTCATTATCTTTTACGATGTAGACATCAAGCTCTTGCCTTTTCTTCACTTGGGTTGATAAAGGAATAACTGTTAACAATGAATCCAATTTAATATAATCATCTTGCTGAACAACATAGTGATGGCCGGACTTTTCGATACTCATGACCCTATGCTGGGTTCAAAGTTAACAAGCCAAATTTGTCCTCGTTGGAATGACTTTATACCCCTTCATCCAATGATAAATAATAGTTCAATTCTTCCCAAGATAAATAATAACCACCTAACCACCAGTATCTTTCACTGCTGCATATTCCATGTCAACTTGAGAGGCTTTCCTTTCAGTTTCATCAAATAATACAAGTAGTTTGAATTGGATATTTTTTTGTTGAATAAATTTCTCAGGACAAGCTAAATGTCCATCAGGTAACACATAACTATCTAAGACTAACGCTTGTTGCATAGTTATCCCCTCTATCTTTGATTCTGTTGATCAAATAAAAATTTTAATTTACTGTTCCCTTCCTTTTTATCATTTTCAGAGTTTCGTTGAATTTTTGCTATAATTATTATCTGTGTATTTTTGTTTATATGTGATTTGAAATTAACACATAATAAAATTTTAGTCAATGCTTAATCCTGAAGATTCTTTGTCATATTTATATGCCTCTCATTTTCTTGTGTTGTTTGATTTCCGAGCAGCAGCCGGTACCAATGGATCGCATTCCTCATTTACGTGTGTTGTTGGATGTTCTAACAGAAGTATAGAGTATATTTCTTGATTGCTCTGATGCGGTCTTCATGAGCTATGGTTGATGTCAGAGATTCAAACTGTCGCTGGCTATTCAGTAGTCATCACCACGCCCTTTGCTTAATGTCAGTGTTTTAAATTGTTAATCACGTTTCGCTCATCTGCCGATTTCAGTGGATTTTGCACCTTGCTTTATGTTTTGTTGAATTTCAGCTCAATAGTCGCTGTCAGTGGATTTCAAAAATAGTCCTTTTAAAATTCGTTTATAATCAAACTTACAATACGGTCTTTATTTTTGTTACACAATCTAAATGTACAAAATTTGGAGGTTAACCTAGTCTTAAACGAGTCCGGCTAATATCATATTTTATGTATTAGCCGACAAATTAACAATTTTGAAGATTTGATTTTATCAACTAAATTAAATAGTTGAAAATAATTTAAAATATTTTGTCTTGTAAGATATAATGGAATAAATTTTGCGAACCGCAGAATTAACTAATACCATGATGATTGTTATGTTAATATCCACGTAATATCAAATTATCAAATTCAGTAACTATCAACTCGTATTTTTTTGTTTTTATTGAAAGCCCTCGCAGAACTATGATTAAACTGGGTTTTAACTGAGTTCTTATTAAAAATTATATTTATGATTTATGATATTGAGTAATTTATTTCAATTTCATCAAATCCTAAGTGGCTTCAATTCGTTAGGTTGCTTCTTGTTTTTTTGCTGAGTGTCCGATCAATAAACGATTTCAGTGGATTTCAGATTTCATTTTCGTATTTAAACAAAAACCTGCACAGTAAGCATTTTCAGAG
>Ga0272440_1002176_pt1 | contig 15495 bp, 14 predicted proteins | sample SSMMMBAug17_FD_192440 | JGI IMG/M metagenome (GOLD analysis project Ga0272440, IMG submission 192440) | Marine sediment archaeal communities from Little Sippewissett salt marsh, Falmouth, MA, United States - SSM-MMB-Aug17 | ecosystem: Environmental > Aquatic > Marine > Wetlands > Sediment ... | reverse complement strand
ATGTAAAATGCCAATTTTTTTCTTTACATGCATTTACCAAACTTTTTTCAGAAAAAACAACAACATTATGACCTGCTTTTACAAGACTATGTGCCAGACAATGAGCGCTGATTTGAGCGCCTCCAATGTTTGGCAAATAAGAATGCATAATAATTCCTATATTCATATTTTTCAACCTTATTTATTATGATTTCGGGCCACTACAGTTAGGTACCAATTAAAAGTATTTTTTAGTCCTTCCTCAAAGCTAAACACTGGCTCATATTTCAAAAACAGTTTTGCATTTTGAATATCGGAAACAGATCCATAAATCTCACCAAGTCTTTTGTCTTCATAAATTGATTCAAGTGATATTTCAGCTATATTACATATATAATGCCATAATTCATTTATAGTTATACTTCTTCCAATTCCAATATTAAAAATTTTACCAGAAATATTTTCTGTATGTGCTGCTAATATATTTGCATTAACAACATCTTTTACATATACAAAATCACGATATTGATTTCCATTTCCATAAATAACAGGTTGTTTTTTTTGAATAGCTCTATTTAAAAAAATTGAAACTACACCCGAATAAATTGAAGATGGATCCTGCCTTGGTCCATATACATTAAAATAACGCAGACAAACAGTTTCAACACCATATAATTTAAAATACAATTTTGCATAATGCTCACCTGTTAATTTTTGAACAGCATATAAGCTATTAGGATTAAGATCAGTATCTTCTTTTTTTGGTAACACAGGAGAATCTCCATATACAGCAGCTGAACTGGCAAGAACAACACGTTTAATTTTATTAATTCTTGCTGCTTCTAAAACATTTAATGTCCCAATATCATTTACATGAGTTGACTCAATTGGTTTATCTATAGTTTTAGGAACCGATACAATTGCTGCTTCATGAAAAATGACATTGCTATTTTTAGATAACTCAACAAGCTTATCAAGATTTCTGATATCTTCCTTATAGAAATCTATTTTATTATCTATTAACTTTATATTATCAAAATTTCCTGTTGATAAATTATCATAAATTATTACTTTGTGATCTTTAGAAGCTAAATATTCTGCTATGTGTGATCCAATAAACCCTGCTCCGCCTGTTATAAAATAACATCCCATTATATTAATAATATCTTTCTTTTTTAAATATATAATTTTTGTTGTGATAATAATTCATGGAAATTTATACAATTAATATAAAAAACAAATAACTTATTAGTTAGGATAAATATTTTGGAGCCATAATAACTATTTAAATATTTGAAAGAATTTTTTAATTTATAATTTCTATAATATTATGTAACAATTTCAAGAATATCCTTCTTTCTCAAGCTGATACAATAACTGTTTTACAGGTTCGTAATCAGGGGCTATTTTAAGTACTGATGTCGCCATATCTTTAGCAAGTGTAAAATTTTTATTTTTGTATGCAGATAGAGCTAAATACCAGCCAATACGCCAGTGATTAAGACCTCTTTTTATTGTTTCTATAAAATACTCTTCTGCTTTTGCATAATTTTCTTCTCCAAAAAATACCAACCCTAACCAAAGTCGATAGTGACTTCCTGTCATTGGTTCTTCAATAAAAGAATAATCTGAATGTAAGGCTTTTATAGCTTCTTTTTCTTGTTTTGATAGATTAAAAGCAATATAATTTTCAGCTTCAAGTACCATATTAATATCAATGTTGTTTCCATTAAATAAACGGCTGCAAGTGCAAGCACGAATTCCTTGAGAAATGGTTATTGGATTATTTGACAGATAAGCTAAAGCAATGTCACCAAGAACATAAAAAGAATAATTATTATTTATTGATAGAATAATATCAAGAGCTTCTTCAATTCCAGGATAGTTTCTGACTTTTGTAGCTTCATTGCCGTCAGTAATCAAAGGTTGAAAGTGTCTTAAATTATTTATAAGAAAAACACTATTTGTTATATTAAACTCTTTAATAGTCTTTAATTCTTCAATAATTGGAGTATTTGTTTTACTTTTAAATGTTATTGCAGCACCTTCATGGCTTTCCAGCCAAAATAAAATTTTACCTTTAACATTAGGTAATAATAACTTGAGCATATTTGAAGTGTTATATAATTGAATATTTGAATATTTAGATAAATGTTTAAATTTTAATGGTTGATATAGGTCTGAAGCTGACTCTATGAAATGGACTTCACGAAAAATTTTAGCTGCTTCGTGTGCCATAATTTGGTTGAAAGTTCCTGTTGCAATAAAAATATCAGTTTTAAAAAAATTTGCTATTTCAGATAATAACAGTGAGCTAATTGGCATACCAAGCGCTTTAATTCTTTTAATTTTCAGATGTAAACTATCAACACCTGTATTAATTTCTTTTTCTAAAAAAATTTGACGTTCATTTATAACAGGTGACCATGAACGTTGAATGTTTATTTTATTATTACCTTCTGAATCAATCAGTTCTGCAATTAATTTTGCTGCTCTTTCTGAAGCATTATTATCCAAAGAGAAAAAATTTTTAAAGTTTTGTTGTTGTTGTTTCCAAATAGAAGGATTTTCATTGTTAAAAAAGCTATTAAGGATTTTTATAAGATTTTCTTTTGTTTTAACTGGTACAGAAAGGTTTAATGAAATATAATGTGATTGTAAATGACCGACAGGATTAATATTCATTGCCTCAGTTGGCTGTATGTACTGTGCGAATTCAATTAAAGGTTTACCTGTTGCCAAAATATCAATAATAGCACCTGAATTGACTGAAATAGCTATATCACAAAGTGTTGCTAATTGAATAAGATGAAGAGAAGAAATTGTCCATTGTCCATTTTCAAATTGCCTAAGCTTAGACATAATCTGTTCATGTGGTTGACGAGGATGAGGTTTGATTATTAGATAGTTGTCCTTACTATTTAGTAATAATAAGTCTGCAACTGATGTTATCACATAATCAAAAATTTCAAATGGAAGTTCTCTTAAGGGAGTCGTTGTGGTAAACAGAAATACTCTTTTAGCTAATGCTGCTTTCTTAGCTTCCTCACTCATTAAAAATTCTTTGTTGCTAAGAAGTCTGTCAATCCACCACTGATCAAAACGAGGAGTACCAACAATATTCATCTTACTACAGGGATATCCATCAAAAAGATATTTAGCTCCAAGCTCTGTATCGACTAACCAAAGGTCTTGTTTAAAATTTTCAGTAAAATCATCAAATAAATTAAATCTTCTTAGCTTGTTAAATTCCTGTCGAAGATTAATAAAGACACCATGGGGAAACCAAATATTTCTTGCGAATGGAAACGCCTTTTGTACAGCGAGTTTTGACGGAGTAGAATTACCATCACACAAAATACATTTTACTTGTTTTTCTTGAAGCCAATATAAATTATTTTTATGTTTATCAAGATAAATAATTTCGTCAGCTATCTGTTGTAATTCAAAATATAATGCTGAGTTAGTAATAGTCGGATTGAATGATTTCCATTCCAGTGTAAAAATAACAATAATTGAAAAATTTTTTGAATTCATATGTTTAAGTTTGTATAGTACAGGCAATATCCAATCAATTTCACCCCATGATCTTTCAAATAAAGTTAATATATATTGTTTATTATTTTTTGTTATAAACTGCTTCATTACATACCCTTTAAGTCAAAAGCTTTGATATTTTTATTGATAATTTTTTTCATCAAATGTTGTTTACCATCTCTTCCAGGCAATAATTCAACTTATTCATAAATAGAATGATGCAAGATTGAAATCAGACAAAAGATTATAAGGTTTTATATTAACGTAATTAGCCTTTTTGTGCAATAATTGTCATTAAGTCTGAAAAATGATTCTGATCAATTAAACTCTGAATATCGTCAGCAATAGTTACTAATTTATTTATAATATAACCATCATAGTCCTGGTTGAGGTACGACACCAACTCTAATGCATCCATACCATAATACCATACACCTTTAATATCCCAATTATGTTGTTTTAAAAGAATTTGAAATGCTTTCAAAGTCCATAATGTAATATGTGCTGGAGGACAGAGATGTCTAATACTTAATTTGGGATTCATTCTATTTAATAGGGTTGATAAACTATCTGCTTTTGGAACTTCTATTACTAAATAGCTTTCATTTGCCATTTTTTCACTTATTATACGAATAAGATTATTTGGATCTGAAAGATGCTCAAAACTTCCCCAAAGAGTGATTAAATTGTAGGGTATCTTTCCTTTTTCCTTCTTTAGATATGTTTCAATATTCATTTCAACCAACTTAATATCAAGGTTTTCTTTTGCATACTTTATTCCTTCTGGATTAGGCTCAAGACCATTAATATCCCAACCATTTTTTTTAGCAGAATAAACAAATTCACCGTTTCCTGTCCCAATATCAAGACACTTAGGATTCTGAATAAAATTTTGAATATATTTAATTTTAGGATTATAGATCAATTCGCATCTTTGATTAAAACTTTTTTCATCAAACGTAATAGAAGCTGTATTTTTTGATTGTAAATTTTTATAATACTCTTCTAACAAGTTTGATGATGGAGATGGATTCATAAAAATTAAACCACAATGATTACACTCAACATAATCAAATCCATAGGCCTTAACAAAAAAATTATATTTTTCAGATTTACAGGCATGACAATTTCTAAAAACCATTTCTGAAGCATATTGTTTTATATATGGTTGACAATTATTTTTGTCATGATTCTCAGATAACTCTATACGATCTAAAGATAGTTTAAAGTTCAGTAAATGTTTAAGAGATTTTCCTTTTATAATTTTCATTTGAATATCCTTTTTAATTTTTATCGAGGTTTATGTGTTAAATAGCGTTAGTGTGTTATTAGCTATTACTATAATATTAATATTAAAAATTTTTAATTACCTCATATAATAAAATGTCATATTTTTTCAATGATATAGCAAAGTAGTAAGTATTAATCAGAATCAAAATTTCTTTTAATCAATTCATAAAGTTCATCAACTATTCGTTTTTTACCGTGAAAATCTACTAATTTTTTTCCACATTGACTCATATTTTTCCTTTGATTTACATCTTTCAATAGAACCTTTATAGAATTTGATATTAGTTCAATTGGTGTTTTAATTCCATTTCCAAGGCATAAAAGCGTCCTTCTTTCACTAAAAATCTTGCCCTGAATATATTCATGTTCGTCTTCCCATAGGACAATTCCTGGAGTCCCGACACAAGCCATTTCGTAAACTGTATTTCCGCCTGCTGAAATAACAATATCTGCTTTACTCATACGTTTTCCGAGATCGTCAACTCCTTGAGAGAAGATAAAAGAAGAATCATTAAGTTTTTTGCGTAAGTTATGAAGTTTATCTATATGAGAAAAACCATTTCCTATAATAATTTCTTTTGAAGTATTATCAATAGACTGTAAGGCTTTAATTATTCTTAAAGTAGATCCGGTACGATCAACACCTCCCATCGAAACGAGTATTGTATAATTAGTCTTAGTAAATTTTTTTTCCCGCTTATGTAATTCTTCATAACAATCTTCTAAAATTGCATAATCTGCTCCAAAACAACATACAGGTTTATCCTTTACAAAATCATATTTTAACCATTCAGAAACGATAGATTTGTTAATTAATAAATCACATATAATTTGTTTACCTCCGAGTTGATCAATAACAGCAACAAGACAATTTTCCCGTCGTAAAGTTTCAAGTGCTTTTAAGGATACATTTCGATGATTTATGATGATACACTTTTTTTTTGATATTTTTTTTATCAGGTGAATGATATTTTCATAATTATTAATATCCATAATAGAATATGAGATTTTTTTTTTCTTTAATTCAAGCTCTGCAGGAAGATAAGGAGGTATAATAAAATGTACAGAGGGATTATTAAAATGGTCTGATAAAAAAATCGCTTCTTTAAAATGTCCCATTCCGATTTTTTGTGATACTTCTACCCAGAAAATCATATCATAAACTTTTGTTTTTGGTTATAAATATTCATATTATTCAAGCTTTTAGGATAATACAAAAAAACAATTAGTTATCCTACACAGAAAAATGAAATTAAATATTATATATTCAGACTTGATCCCATAAAATAGGCTCTTCTGCTTTAATAGTGTCTTTAGCCATACGTCCAACTATTTCTGCAAAAAATTTGGGTTGAATTCCGAAACCTGGTCGTTTGATAGCAATCATATTTTTGGTTATCACAGTTCCTTTTGGAATATTCTGTGTTGAGACAATGCTTTTGCGGTTATTAATACGAGTAATTTTTTCACCCTCTGAAGGCCGTTTAATTCCATCTCCCATAGCTTTTTCAATAACTCGAATATTATCGATAATCTGCCTCATTTCTTCAGGATCAGCAGATAGCATATGATCAGGGCCTTCAGCGTCTTTATCATAAGTAAAATGCTTTTCAATAACATTTGCACCTATGGCAGCAGCGCCGATACAACATGCTGTTCCAATAGTATGGTCCGAATATCCAACAGGCAGCCCAAACTCTTTTTTCATTATCAACATGCTTTTTAGATTTACATGTTCTGGTATTGTTGGATAGTTCGTTACACAATGCAGAATAACAAGATCAGAATTCCCTTTGCCTAATATGGCAGAGACACTCTCTCTCACTTCATTCATTGTACACATTCCAGTTGACAAAAAAATTGGCTTGCCAATTAAAGCTACTTCTTCCAAAAAAGGGATATTATAAGCATCATCTGAACCTATTTTATATATAGGACAATCCAATTTCTCCAGTAATTCTACATCGCTCATGTGGCTGGGCGTTGAAAAAACAATAATATTTTTTTCACGACAGTAATCCCATATTTCCTTGTGGAGTCCAAAATCTATTTCATATTTTTTAAATAGTTCAAATTGATTAGCATGACCGGTATTTGGCATATCATAAACAGCAGATTTGCTGGAAATTGTTTCCGCCCTATATGTCTGGAGTTTTACAGCATTAGCTCCAACATTTAAGGATAAATCAATCAGACGCTTTGCATCTTCAAATGTTAAAAAATTTCCTCCTATTTCAGCAATTATATAAGATGGATGACTATCTCCTATGTAAGTCTCTCCGATTTTTACTGTATGCATAAAAATATCTCCTTTGCTTAATTAATGAAACACTTTTGAGTTATTTTCTTTGATTATATCAACTCCTTTAATCCCATGATTAAAATAGAGATCAACTATACTCATATTCGGTATAAAGTTACCATGAAATTGAATATATTCAGGATGTTTAAAATTTTGATATATGATTTTGATATCATTATTGATAAACTCTTTTTCATCCAAATATTGTTTTCCATCTTTTCCAGAAAAATAAATCTTTGCATTCATCTTCTGACATATCTCAATTATTAACTGAGAGCTTGAATCTTTTGTATCAAGAGTTGAAGCCAGGCAATAATCCTTTTGAATATTCAACTTATCCATAAAAAATAGAATGATTGAAAGATTAAGATCAACCAAGCGAGTATAGGGTTTTGATATTAATTCACATAATTTCTCTCCACTTTTTTTCCAATAAGGGGATTTTTTATAGTTTAAAGTAAGAGTAGAGATAATTTTTTTTTGCCAAGTCTGGGAGTTATCAATCTCCACATCCATAATTTTTTGTTTAAAACGTCCTTTTGTTAAAACAGGAGTTACAATCCATGTCCACCCTTGATAGGTACGAATTTTATTTCTATTTTCAAAATATCTTTTTTTAAATTGAACATTATCTAAAAATACAACTTTGTCAACTGAAAGTAATTTGTCGAAGTACCCAAGCCATGGAAAATATTCAGGTTGTTGAATTGAAATAATCATCAAAATAACCAATCTTTTTATGCAAGAAATTTAACTAATTGAAAAGCCTCAGCATATTTAACATTAAATTTTTTACCATTATTTTTGGTTTCATTGATCCAAAAATCGACCCATTCAGGTCCAAATTTATTAACTTCTGTTTCATGGGCTTTAATAGCAGCTATTTTTAGATTAATAAAATCGGAAATATCTACAAAATAATTTGCCTTGAATACCTGAGTATTCATATATAAGTTACTCTGGTACATCAATATTTTATTAATCTTTCTTCCTGCATTTAGACTTGCTTTTCCAATTGCAGAGTGGTCTTGGTGCACATCAAAATCCCAATGTGTGTATATGATATTAATTTGTTTTTCATCAATAACCCTATTAATATCTTCAATCAGCTTATAACCGAAAATAACTTGTTTTGTTTCCCATTGATTACAAATCAACTCACAATCTAAAATATCTGCAGCATTTTTTCCCTCTTGAAAAGCTCTTTCTCGTTCTCTGATAAGCTTTCCGTCATAATCACTATATTTTGAATGTGTAATTACCAGTATGATTACTTTATCCCCATTTGCACGGTGTTTAGCTAAAGTACCTGCACAACCAATTTCAACATCATCAAAATGAGCACCTATTGCTAAAACATTCATAATAACTCAACTCCTTAATATAAAAAAAATGTTCATTAATTATACTTTGGCAAATTGTATCTATATAGGGTGGGGATTTGCCCACTTTTTTGAGATTTAGTAAAATTTTGGTGGGGCAAGCCGACAAGCCCCGCCCTACATCAAAACATCATGTTTACATAGAATTATGGATTACCAGAATTATGATCATAATTTACCAAAGTAGAATTAAACAAAGCATTAAATTTAATATTAAAAAACGTTTTGATCATAACATCTACTTGGGCCAACGAAAATGCTATCCACTTTTTTCATTTTTATCAGCATTTTGTTAATTTATTTATCATAGAAACACCACTATGAGTATACAATATTTTTTATAACAAATTGATTTTTTTTCCAATACCAAAAAAATTATTTGTTTTTTTGTGTTAAGAAATAATTAGCAAACTCAAAGTCTATTGGTGAATCAATATCCATAGAGTTTTCCTGGGGGCATAGCACATAGCGAATATCGCTATCTCGATAGTCAACCATATCAATATTATAAGTTTCATAATTTTCGATATTTTCAGTCCATGTAACAAATGCATTGCCGTTAATTCTATAAGTAAGTGGAAGTTCCTGGCGATTTCCCCATATGTCATAACTTTTCACATCTGTACAAAAATTGATAATTTTGTCATTATCTAATGGTTTAAAACAGCGGTAAGGATGATGTTCACACTCTGTCACAGTGAGAACCCAATCACATTTTGTTTTAATTAATTTTTCTATAGCAGCATCGATTTCTTCAGTTATTTTAGAATAACTTGTAGAAAAAAGGCACACAAAAATATCAGGCCGGTAAGATTCTTCATCTTTTAATTTTTTAATATAATAACGATAAACATCATAGGCTCTACTTAATTTTTGGGACATTTCATCAGGCCTCATAAAAGGAACTTCTGCTCCAAACTCTTTAGCAACTCTGCTAATATCTTTACCATCAGTTGCTACAATAATTCTATTTATGTAATTAGATGCTTTGGCAACTTCAATGGTATATCCAATCAATGGTTTATTGTTTATCAGTTTTATATTTTTTCCAGGAACACCTGTTGATCCTTCACGTGCAAGAATAAACGCTAGAATCTTTAGGTTGGATTTTTTCATATATTATTTCCTTTCATGAATTTTTCATAATATCTTTTAAATCTTCTGCATCGAAGACATAAGGCGCATCACATTTATTACATAATGGCATGTTATTTATATTACCTGTTAAGTGATTATTTCTCCAGTTTTGGATCGTCTCATTATTCCAGGCATCAATAAGTTTATCAGAATAATAATCTGCATAAACCAGTTCAGCATCAAAATCAACACAACATGCAGTTATTTTACCATCATAATTAACTATTATTCTATCCCATAGAAGTCGACAAGGTTTAAACGAATTTTTTAATATTTTTTCATTTAACCCTTGTTTATCATATTTACCACCAAGATTAGTTGCCTTTGAAATTAGAATATCATCTGCCATAGGTTCGAACAATTTTTTAAAATCTGACAGGTGATTCTGATTATCATTCGTTACTACCATAGCGCAGATAATCTTTAATCTAGAATTCTTATTATCTCTTATTTCCTTGAGAAGTCTCACATTATTTAACAAAGTATCGAAATTACCTTGCCTTCGGATGGTTTCATATTCTTTTTTATTAGTTCCATCAATACTAAATTTAAAACTATCAAGTTCTGAATCACATAACATTTCTATAGATTTTTTATCCAAAAGTAAACCATTTGAGGTTACAAAACAATATAAATTATTTTTTTTCGCTTCTACAATAAATTGAGCAAGATGAGGGCATAAAAGAGGTTCGCCTGTAGTATAAAGTGCAACTTCTTTGATTCCCATTTCAGCAGCATCACGAATAACATTTTTGCCTAACTCTAAAGGCATTATACCTTTCTTTCTATTCATTTTTGGATTACCGCACATCTTACATTTCAAATTACATGCGTTAGTGACTTCAAGCATAAGAAGTCGAGGAACTGACGCAACTTTATTTTTCTCCATTTGATCAATCTCTGTCCAATTTTTCGTTATACGTTCAACAGTTTTTTCATTCATGAAATACCTCATTTAGTTAGAGATTATGATTTATTTTTTTTCATTTTAGATTAATCCAAAATGAAATGACTTTATTTACCATGGCCTTCACGAGTTAATGCACATTTTAAACAATTACTATATGATTCAAGTCTCATACCTTGTTTATTTAATTCTCTAGCCTTTGCAAAACGTTCTCCTTGCCATATTTTATAGATACTTTCTTCTAAGATATCTCCCATAATAGAGTCTTCATATTCATCATTGATACACATTGGTACTGTGCCATTAAAATGAATTATCATTCTCTGATAAAGAAGTGGGCAAGTATAGTTAGGCATCTGAATATTAGCTGCATTTTCAGAGTAGTCCTTATAATAAAGAAAAAATATATCATCTGATATGGGCGACCAAAGTTTCAAAAATTCTTTCTCATTATCTATTGAAATATTAACAGATTGAATACGTATCATCGGTTTCTTTTTTCCTTTTTTTTTACGAAGTTGATACAGTTTATTAACAATTTGATATATATCTTCATACTTACCGGGATATCGTATTTTTTCATATGTTTCTTTAAGTCCATCAATAGAAAAAGAAATAAAATCCATATTATTATCTATGACGCTGTGCATAATATCTTCGGTCATTAACTGACCATTGGTAATCATAGCAACTTCCCCGAATTTCGAATATTTCAAATAATCTAAAAATTCGGAAAAATGTTTGTTCATCAAAGGTTCACCGCGGCCTGTAAATTTAATAGAAAAAACTTTTCCTGAAATGCTATCAATAATTTTTTTAAACGTTTCAAAAGACATGTTGCCTTGATTTTCAATTTTTCTATGAAATCTAAAACACATTGGGCAATTCAACTGGCAATGGCTAGATAATTCAATATCAACATGTATGGGATATTTTTTTACATAAGCAAGTCTTGGATAATAATGCCATTGCAAACGATTAAAAAAGTATCCTATGATGGTTCGCTGATTATACCATCGATTAAAATTTTTTATAAATGAACTTTTACGTATAATGTCATGATTAATTTTCATTTATTATTTGTCTCCAATAGTCAGATTTATTATGGTTAGAATATTTTTTCATCCATTCCAGGATACGATCATAATCTTCAAATGTATCGATTGTAAAACTGTAGTTTGAATAATCATGAGAAATGCTCAACCAAAAACACCTGTTAAAGTGGTAAGGATTTTCAAGTATATAATCGTTGATATGTTCCCTATGAGAATTACTTAAAGACATTTCATCCAATTTAATAAGTGTATCTGCATTGAAAATTTCGATACCGATTCCATCTGGCATTCCAGAATTTACTTCTGATTTATTACTAGAATACTCAGCTTTTTCTATTAAATGTACTGTTAGTAAAGCACGAGCTGCAACATAATCAAAAAGAGGATTATCTGCAGTCAACCTTATCACTGTATTAGCTTTAAAAAATTCCGCTGCTTTTCTATAACGATTCAAAACATCGTTTTCACTTCCTTCAAAATGTTGTATAGCATTTTCCCTACACCAGTTAATGATTGGTGAATTTTCTATAATATTTCCAGTTAAAACGACAACTTGAATATCTGAATGAATTTTAAAAGCACGTTCTACAGACCAGCATAATAAATTCTTATCAAGCAAAGGTTTCATGACTTTTCCAGGCAGCCGTGTTGAATTGAATCTGGCTTGAATAAAAGCATATATTGCATGATTTTTGGTAAAACTCACTATCATAATTATCCATGTAATTTTTTTATTGATTTTCTGGAAATACCTCTTTTTTAGAATAAATATTGATATAATTTCCATAAAAAGTTGGAGATGAAAAATCATAATTTTCAGGGGCCTTCAATTTTGAAGAAAAACGAAAATAAATATATTTTGCATATAAAAGAAATATATTTATAAAATCACGGTATGATTCATACCCTGTTCCCCAATATGGATAATTGACATTCAGTATTTTTAACCCCTTTTGTTTTAAGTAACTTTTTAAAATTGAAGTAGAAAATAAATAGTTATGACCTTGTTCATAAGACTTTACATGTCCTTTAAATAGTCGTCCACAAATTCCTCCACAATTATTACTCATGCAGATAGCAATTATGCCATTTGGTTTTAATATTTTGTAAGCTTTTTCTAAACATTTTTTAGGCGAGTATGTATGATGTAATGAAGCTCTAAAATAAACAACATCGAAAAAATTATTTTCAAAATTAATATATTCAAATTCACCCTGATAAGCTATTATTCCTTTACTTCTAGCAATATCCAAAGCATAGGACGATATATCACAGCCATATTTTTGCCATTCATTTCCAAAACAGTCAAGGAATATGCCCATACCGCAGCCAACATCAAGAATTCGTCCACTACTAACATAATTAGTTAATACTTTAATTTCGTTTTGATATGTTTTTTTTCTGGCATTAATCATATCTTCAGTCATTCGTGATTTCTGTTGAAAATAATTCTCAGTATAAATAATATTATCTTTTTCTTTAATGCTTTTAATACGAGGATTTGTAAAAATTAAGCCGCATTTTTTACAGCGACAAATCGTATTTGAGCGAGCAGTGTCCCAGATTTCATAGTCATCAGAATTGCAAAAATCACAATTAACTTTTTCAAATAATGTATTATCGGGTAAAATAGTTGTTTCGAACATTAGCAATAACTTTCTTCAAGTTTAGGTTTAATAACTGCCCTTTTATAAAAATATTTTTCATTATATATTTTTACTAACTTATTAAATATATTGTCATCTTGTTCTGCTTTTTGAATTTCTGGAAAAAAAGAATCATTCATTTTGACATACAAAACAAAAGTGCGTTTTAATCCCTCTATTTCATCTTTTGTAAATTGTGCCATGTTTAAAACCGATGAAACTGCATAATCTACTTCATGGAGAGTATTATTTATATATCCTTTTTGAATACAATAATCCCTCAATTTAGTACCAGGAAATGGATAAAAATAACTCAACATAGGTTGATCCACACGAGCATCTCGATTGACTTGAACAGTTTCTAAAAAGTCAGCTCTTGTTTCATCAGGCAGTCCAATCATATTAAATGAGGCTGTAAGATAACCTAAATCAGAGCATATATGAAAGGCTTTCACAATTGTATTATTTGACATATTTCGGTTACATATATTTCGTCTAATGCGCTCGCTTCCTGATTCAATTCCCATTGTCACCTGGATATTTTCATGGGCATCTCTTATAGCACGCATATTTTTTTCGTTCACATTCTCAGGTCGAGTAGCAATTATCATCGGTTTATTTATTTCGCTTCGGTATAATCTAATAAATTCGACAAGTCTATCATAAGGTGTAGCAGTAAAAGTTTCATCAACAAAGCGAAATATATTAAATCCATTTTTTTTAATACCGTCTTTTAATTCTGCGATAATTCGTTCGGGAGATTTGAAACGTACATGCCGTTTTTCGTATTTATACAAACTATGCAACTTTTCATTAATACAATATGAGCATTTATATGGGCATCCTCTTGCTGTTTCAAAGCGTCCATATATAACTTTTTTACCCTGATAAGGTCCTATATGATGATATTTATCAAAGATACTCAAATCTAAAAAAGGAAGGTTATTCAAATCCACATAAGGGCGTAATTCATTCTTAATAATCTGATTGTCTTTTTTGAAGTAGATATTTTTAATATCGGTTCTATTTTTTCCAGATTCCATAGATTCCACTAACTCTAAAATTGCTGCTTCCCCTTCGCCAACACATACCATATCAATTCCTTCTACAGCAAGTGTTTCTAAAGGAACAACAGTGGCATGAGCTCCTCCTACAATAATAGGAATATTATATGACCTGATTTGCTTTACGATAGAAGTTAAATACGAAAAGTCACTTGAAGTAGCTGTAAATCCTATTAATTTAGGATTAAACGACTGTATCTTAGAGTGCAACGCCTCCATAACAGGTTCATTGCTTTTTTCAATTGGAGGAAGGTCAGTATGAATGAATTGAAGTATTTCCTCCATTTTTTTTGTCTGTTGATTGGATTTATCTTCATCGATTTCTTTAAATCTTGATGTGTCAAACAAAACTACATTATGAGCGTGCTCTTTTAACACAGCGGATAACATTCCAATTCCAATACTTACATATCGTTGAGCATATTTATTTGGATGAATCAACAAAATTTTCATTGAAATCCTTAATCAATTTAAAGGGTATTTATATTTGACTATCGGCAGAACAGCCATGAGCATTAATTGTTTTCATTCTTTGTTATGCTCCAAAATATATTGTTTATAGTCATTAATAATTATATTATTCCACTGAAAATATTTATAGAAAGTATTCTTGGAGTTATTTTGTTTTAACAATTTATGTACAATATTATAATATTCATTACATTTGTTATTATCTCCTAATTTTTTATAAATATATCCAATAAGTAATATTACAATAATATGATCAGGCAATCCTTTTATTAATCCTGCGTTTAGAATATAACCATATGAATTATACTTATCAAAAAACGAACATAGCGCCGCTATCGCTATTGAAGGGCCTGGGCGAAACGTGGTTTTTGTTCTAATATCTTGATCTTTTTCCAAAAAAATTGGATGAGTACAATATGGTAATTTCATTAATAATATCGATTTATAATTATTCATAATAATTTTCTCTTTAGTTATTTAAATTGTTATAATTTATTTGTTTAACATATGTTCAAAAGCATTAAAAATCAATTTACTATAAAGATAACTACCTGAATTTGTAGTATGAATGTAATCATTAAATAGATTATCATAAAGGTAATTTTCATTTGAAAATTGTAAATATTTTTGAAAATCAATTAAATATTTATATATATTTATTGAAGGAATACTATGTTGTTCACAAATCTTTTCTATAGTATCCATTAAAATTTCTGATTTTTCTA
>Ga0272440_1002175_pt1 | contig 15496 bp, 12 predicted proteins | sample SSMMMBAug17_FD_192440 | JGI IMG/M metagenome (GOLD analysis project Ga0272440, IMG submission 192440) | Marine sediment archaeal communities from Little Sippewissett salt marsh, Falmouth, MA, United States - SSM-MMB-Aug17 | ecosystem: Environmental > Aquatic > Marine > Wetlands > Sediment ... | reverse complement strand
TTTGGCGTAAAAAGCTGAAAAAGAAAAACGAAGAAAAATTGCAAAAAGACTTTGATGCACTTGCTGCAATTATTGTGGAGTTTTCCAGGCTTGACGAACGTATTCGAAGTGCTATCAGAACAGTCAAGGAACAAGGGATAATCCTTCCCAATAATTTGTCATATGCCTGATTAAACAAGCATCAGGGGTGATTTGGGGGCAGACCCCAAATCACCCCAGTCTATACAGGAGGCAACATGAAAGTATTCATTATCGGCAGTGGTGGCAGGGAGCACGCGCTGGCATGGAAAATATCCCAAAGCCCAAAAGTGTCTCAAATATACTGCGCGCCTGGAAATGCAGGCATTGCCAGTTTTGCCGAATGCGTTGATATAAAAACTGATAACATTCAAGACTTATTGAATTTTGCTGTGCAAAACAGTATTGATTTAACTGTTGTCGGCCCTGAACTACCTTTATCTCTGGGCCTTGTCAATCGTTTTGAAAAAGAAGGATTGAGAGTTTTTGGTCCACGCAAGAAAGCAGCGCAGATTGAGGCCAGCAAATCGTTTTCTCGATACATAATGGAAAAATATAACATTCCGGTGGCAAAAGGAGCATCATTTGATGATGCTGACAAAGCGATCATGTACATTCATGACCAACCCACCCCCATAGTTGTCAAGGCAGATGGTCTGGCAGCAGGTAAAGGCGTGATTATTTGCAAAACTCATGAAGAAGCCATTGGTGCTGTCCAAAAAATTATGGTGGATCGTAAATTCGGCGATGCTGGCAAAAAAGTGGTGATTGAAGAATGCCTGGTGGGTGAGGAAGCATCATTTCTGGCATTTACTGATGGCAAAACTGTTGTGCCTTTACCGGCATCCCAGGATCACAAAGCCATTTACGATAATGATCAGGGACCCAATACAGGCGGCATGGGGGCATATTCTCCGGCCCCAATTATTGATCGGATTATGCATGACAAAATCATGGAAACCATTATGATTCCAGTCATCCAAGGATTGCATGCAGAGGGAATACAATACTGTGGCGTTTTATATGCTGGCCTGATGATTGTTCGGGATCAAATTTATGTTTTAGAATTCAATGTGCGTTTTGGTGATCCTGAGTGTCAACCCTTGCTCATGCGCTTGAAATCAGATTTGGTGGATATCATGGATGCCTGCATAGATGGTCAATTGGAACGATACAAATTGAATATTGATCACCGACCGGCTGTGTGTGTTGTGATGGCATCAGAAGGGTATCCAGAATCATATGAGAAGGGAATGGTTATCAATGGTTTGGATAGCGCATTGAATCATGAGACAGTGCGAATATTTCATGCCGGTACTGCTTACAAGGCGCATGATATTGTTACAATCGGTGGACGCGTTTTGGGTGTCACTGCTCTGGGAGAAACAGTTCAGTCAGCCATTGACCAGGCTTATGATACTGTTCGCAAAGTTTCATGGAATGGCTGTTATTATCGGAAGGATATTGGTCAAAAGGCAGTGGAACGATTTGCTCAGACACCGCAGGTTGGCATTGTTATGGGAAGTGATTCTGATTTAAACATCATGAAATCTTCGGCAATGGTATTTAAGCAATTTGGTATTCCCTATGAAATGACTGTTGCATCTGCCCATCGAACACCAGACCGCGCAGCCAGATTTGCTCATAAAGCAGAGCAAAAAGGAATCAAAGTGATTATTGCAGGAGCCGGGATGGCAGCTCACCTTGCCGGTTTTTTGGCCGCACACACAAGCCTTCCCATTATTGGCGTGCCAATTGATTCATCTGCTTTACAAGGACTTGATGCACTGTTATCAACAGTTCAGATGCCGCCTGGAGTCCCTGTTGCCACAATGGGAATTGGTAAATCGGGTGCAAAAAATGCAGCATTGTTTGCATTGCAAGTATTGGCATTATCTAACGATAACTTACAACAACAGTTGAAAGACTATAAGCAGCAAATGGCCGAATCAGTTGAAGCTAAGGCAAGAGCTATTGCATTATCATTGGAGGGAGTTGGGGTGGTCAGCCCTTGATTGTTGACTGTTGGGTTGATTTATTTGCCGCGGCAAATAAATCAACAATTTACTCATATCCAAAAAGCGACAGGGCTTTTTCATCACTGGCCCAGTTTTTTTGAACTTTTACAAAGAGTTTCAACATTACCTGTACGCCGACCATACGTTCAATTTCTTTTCTCGCCCGAGATCCAATACGTTTGAGCATGGCGCCATTTTTACCAATAATGATTCCTTTTTGGGAATCTCTTTCCACATGAATGACCGCATGAATATAAATGATTTGACCTTGCGATTTTTCCTTGAATTCATCAATAGTCACAGCCACCGCATATGGAATTTCTTTGCTGGTCAATTGAAAAATTTTTTCTCGAATTATTTCTGATACAATAAATCGTTCCGGCAAATCGGTAATGTGATCATCGGGGTAATAAGCAGGACCTTTGGGCAAACAGGTTTTCATTTCGTGGAGCAATCGGTCAACCTGTTCACCGGTTTTGGCTGAAATGGGCAGGATCGTTTTAAAATTATATCGACTTGAATAGGACTGAATGATTGGTAAAAGTGCTTTTTTTTGTAAGCAATCAATTTTGTTAATTGCTAAAATAACCGGACTTGCATGACCTTGTAAGTGATCAAACAACAGCTTTTCCGAGGTTTCATCCGGGCGAGTGGCATCCACGACAATCAAAAGGATATCCACATCCGATACAGTTGAAAGGGCAATTTCTACCATTCGTCGGTTCAATAACTTTTCGGCAGTATGGATACCGGGTGTATCGAGGAATATCATCTGACAATCGGGTTTGTGATATATTCCTGAAACACGATTCCTTGTGGTCTGGGGTTTTTTTGAGGTAATTGAAATCTTTTGTCCCAGTATTTGATTCAGTAATGTTGATTTTCCTACATTGGTAGCGCCAATAATGGCAATAAAACCGGATTGATACGTTGATTCATTTTTGTTCAATGGGTGTTTCCTTCATTGTGGTTGAAAATTTCAAGAAAAGCAGACCAGATATCATCTTTTCCCTGACGTGTTTTTGCTGAAAATCGAATAATACTGTCTTTTGGACAGGTCAGTAAATCTGCTATTCTCTTATGTTGAGTGAGTTGTTTGGACTTTGATAGCTTATCTGCCTTGGTTAAAACAATCAGATAGGGAATGTGATATTGTTCAAACCAGGCGATCAAGTTTTTCTCTTCTTGCCTGGGATCATGACGAATATCCAGCAAAACAACTGTGCCCAACAACTGTTGACTGCTTTTAAAGTAAGTCTCAATCATGGGCCCCCATTTTTCTCGCTCCTTTTTCGATACTTTCGCATAACCATAACCCGGGAGATCAACAAAATAAAAAGAATCATTTATTTTAAAAAAGTTAATCAGTCTCGTTTTTCCTGGCGTGGAACTGGTCTTGACCAACTTTTTCCGATTGAGAATACAATTGATCAGGGATGATTTTCCCACATTTGATCGGCCACAAAACGCGATTTGGGGTAGAGATGTTGGATATTGCGATGGTTTCACAGCACTGATGACAAACTCTGCGGATTTAATGGGTAACAAATTTTTCATATGACACCTTCAGTCCATTTTGAACAGGCAAGGCAAAAAGAAAGGTAGCACCTTCACCCAAATCACTGTGAACTTCGAGCCGGCCCTGGTGTGCATCAATAATCTTCTTAACAATGGCCAATCCCAAGCCAATACTCTTTTCGCCACCGGTTGGTCGGGCAGATAATTTTTGAAAGTGACCAAACATCCTGGTCTGGTCTTTTTTGGATATTCCAGGACCTTCATCTGTGACACTGACCGCAATTTCAGATTCCAGTTGTTTCAGCGAAACATAAATAGTTGTATCAAATGGGGAATATTTAATGGCATTACTCATAAGATTGTCAAAAACTTGAGAGATTCGGTTGACATCAAAAGAAAAAACACCTGATGTATGATAATCTTTTTGAATAGCGATATTTTTTTTATTTGCAACCACCTGATGATATTGCAATCGATTTTCAATTAATGTCTTTAAAGATGCTTTAGCTGTCAGAATGTTGAGTTTACCGCTTTCAATGCGCGATATATCAAGTAAGTCATTTATTAACACTAGCATCTCCTCAACCGAATGACTAATCAATGATAAGTAAGTTTTTTGATCATCAGAGACTTGTCCTTTGGTACCATCCAGTAATAAATCAGACAATCCTTTGATACCATACAAAGGTGTGCGCATATCATGAGCAGCAATTCCCAAAAAGTCATTTTTGAGTCGATTGCTTTCAATCAGTTCTTTATTTTTTTGTTCCAGTTCATTGTTTTTTTGAGCCAGATCAGTCTTTAACTGATGTTTTTCAAACACGCGTTTGACAGCCATAACGACAGTCTCATGGATATTCTCATCTTTTAACAAATAGTCCGACGCCCCACTTTGAATGGCTTTGATGGCAACAGATATTTCATTATTGCCGGTCAATATCATGATGGGAATATCGATATTTTTGGATTTCAGTTGTTCAATGATATCCAGACCACTGATATCCGGCATATTCATGTCAGATAAAATCAGGTGAAAGTCAGGCATTTTATCAATCAAAGCAATGGCTTCTTTACCACTGTTGACAGTTCTGACCTGGTAGCCTTCATCTTCAAGGATTGATTGAATCATATCGCAGACAAAGGGTTCGTCGTCGATAACCAGTATTTTTGAAAGTTGTTTCATATGTATGGCCTTTTAAATAAGATATTCATTTTATCTTGGTCGTACAAAAAATAAGGTTGTGTTAATGCGTAGCATACGACATCTTTACAGTAATAAAACCAAAAAATCAATAGAGTGTAACCAAAATAGACTGAATTTGGGGACACGATCCTTATTTCGTATGCCATTTCTCGCGTCCATATTTTCAGATTTTGGCCTCGCGCGCTTAGCCTTCAAAATTTAGAGATTTAGGAATTTTCTGAAAATAATTTCCCCATTATTGATATTGTTCGTTTTGAGGTAAATGTACTGTAGAGACGTAGCATGCTACGTCTCTACACGACCTTATTTTTTTGAACGATCAAGAAAAATGAGCATGTTATTTTCCGAGCATTCCTTAGCATATAAGGGTGTTTACTCGTCTGGTTATGCGTCCTCTTCGTAATACAGAACGTGTCCTTAATAATTCAGCAGTAGAACGTATACTGGAGAAAGAAGCACGACTTGGAAAAAATCTTAAATTTGAAGATATTATGGATGAAGTGGTTGGTGTTTATCCCAAAGTCATGTCAGATGGCAATGTGGATACAGGTGTCTGGTCATGTGGTATGGTTGCTGGATTGATCCACGATATCCCAACTTGTAAGGAACTTATAGAACGAATCGTTTCCCAGGCAGAAAAGATTATTCTAAAACTGCAGGGCCTAAATAAAATCCACTTTATTTAAGATTCAATTGGTTTCACCTGTGCTATTACTGAAACCAAATTCCAACCTAACCTGTCCATACGCCCTGAAAGGCCTTTTCAATGAATTGGTAATGCGATAAACCTGCTTTCACATCATAGGGGACAACTGTAGTTGTTACGTTCATTTCCTGTTCATTCCCCCGGTATGGTTTCAAGTGAAAATCAGTAAGCTCCTCAGTGATTGACATATTGATTACTACTGCCGCATTATAGGTTGTATCTGGAAACAAAATCAAATAAGATGGTTCGTTGCGATGATTAATAACCATTTGCTCATTCTCTTGATATCGGGCGATTATTGATTCCACAAAATAGAATAAATCCTTCCGAATGGCTGGAGACGTTTTTTCAAAATCCAAAACTTTAAAAGTAATCATACAGCAGGGAATGTCTTTTTGACGAGCATCCAGACAGGCATACCAGACATGTTTCATAAATCGAAGGTCTTTATCGGCTTTTTTGATTAACTGATCAGGGGGTGTCTCTGGTTTTAACAGTTGCGCGATCCCTGCCTCAATTTGTAAACTTTTATCTTCATAAGTATAGGGTTTAAAACCAAAGGATCTGATTTCAGTTAATATTCTTTTTCGCATCACAATGGCTTCATAAAAATGAATTTGAAACAAAAAAAGAATATGTCGTGATGGCGCACTGTCATAAAACATAATATCCAGATCACCTAGCATATTTTGAAAAATCAGGCTGAGTGATGAAATAATATCCTTTTTCTTATCATCCGAAAAAATCTGATAGTCTGCAATCTCAACAACCATAACTGTTAATGGTGAATTTTTTTGCTGTGCATCATCAAATTTATAGCGAAATAATAGCATCACTTCGCTGTTATACATGGTATCCAATACTTCACGTTTCCATGCTTCAGCAGTATTCATATCCGGATTTGCACTTTTCGCTCCAGCCAATACGAGTAAATCCTTGTTTTTATCATCATATGGCTTGATTTTAAATGCTTTTATCTCTTTGATAATACGTTTACCCAAAGCTGCAATACTTTGATTATCTTGATTGGAAAAAAACATGGCGTACATTGCAGCGCTTTCAAGTACGAATATGCAAATGTTCTGATTGATATGATGAGTCAACAGTGGTTCAACAATGCGTTTGATATCTTGCTGAATTGTATTCGTAAATGTTCTAAAATCAATAATTTCAATCAATAGTAATATCATCGTCTCACCAGATTCACATGCAAAGGTATAACTTTCTTCAAGTTTTTTTTGAAAATTCAAATCCAGGTAGGCTTCTTCCAACAGATCTTTATAAATAGACAATGTTGAGGACATCCCCGCCACGCCACCAATAACTGAAAGGGAGAAAGTATCTTTTTCCTCATTTTCAAAAACAACTTGTGACATCTCATGAATCAGCTTTGATCGCACTGTCCGACTCCCCCAAATGGGGGTATTGGGCAATGCCAGAATGAATTGTGAACGATCCTTTCCATGAAAAAGCAAGTCAATATTCCTTAATTTTCTTTCAATTATTTTTTTAAATGATATCAGTATCGTATCTTGCATTTTCAGGTCATATCCATAAAAGGATTGAATTTCAAAAATGAGAACGCTCATGATATATCCATATCGACGAGCCCGCGCGAATTCTTCATCAAAACGCTCATTTAAATAGCTGTATGTTAAAGCGCCTGTGTTTTCATCAAGCACCATCTTTTCTCGCGTCATCTGATACATACGTGCCTTTTCAATAGATGCCCCACATCGATCTGAAATACTTTTGAGCATTTGAAAGGATTGACTTGTCAAAGACTTAAAGGGGATCTGTTGAATCACAATGATACCCAATGTTCGATTACGTGTCCCTCTGATTGGTGCGCACATTATTTTATCATCAAAAAATGGGGCAAGTTTGGGGCGTGTTAATAAATCATTGATAGACAACATATGCCCTTTTAGTAGTATTTCTTTCATTGTATCTGAATTTGGCTGGATGATATCAGTCTCGTTTGCCTCGGTATTGTCATCATCAGCGAGCCTGGCAACCTGTTTCAATTGCGTTTTATCATCAGTGAGGATATAAATGGCTGCGGATTTGACTGACAGGTATTTTTCCAATAATTGAATCAATTGTGGATAAATCTCAGATTCATTCAGGGAGTTGATTTTTTCTTGTGCTTTGTAAAGTGAAGAAAAAGTGTCTTCTTGGGAGATGATTTCTGAATTCTTTTTATCTTTGTATTTAACCAATGCATTGTATTCTGTTAACAAGCTGTAAAATTTCTGATCCAGGCTGGAAAAATCCTGTTTTTGTTTGAGACTTTCTGTTCGCCGAATCTCACCAAAAAAACCAATGCCAGCAGATACCAGCAAAAATAATGATGCATGAGAATATAAGGCATTGAACAAAGAAATGTCTTTATAGATATAAACTAAAATGTATATTTGCACACCAAATGCAGTGACTCCAGCAGTCAGACCTGGGAAGAGTCCATAGCGGACTGCGATTGGAATCAAAATAAACCAGTAGGGATGGGGGTGGATCCCCAGGAATCCGGGATTATCTTTAAACCAAAAATAATTGATCCCAAGAAGAATGAGGATCCCAAGCACCCCTTCAAGGGCTTCAGTTCGAAGCAAAAATGACGATGCCTGTGTTTCTGTTCGCTGTCCCACCTGGTCTTTGGATTCGAACAGTGCCTTATCGCCGATTTCAAGTTTGAGGTCTGCTAACATGTTGTTAAGAAAAAAGGGGTCACATCTTAATTATTAACTATTTTATTACAGGATCTCATTATTAGTAGTTAATAATTAAGATGCGACCCCATATATTCTCTACGCGCGTCCTTGCTTTTGTTGTATACGATCAAAATGATCTTGCATTAAATCAGAGGAATAAAAAGAGGCTAATCGTGCGCGAATTCGATCTTCTAAATAACCAATTTCAAGGGCTTTCTCAAAACCAGGGGAGACAATTTCAACAACTTCATTAATGATTAATTCTTTGGAAACACCGAGATCTTCCACAATGATGTCTAGTCGTTGATCACCATATTTTTCAAAAAAGTAATAAACCAACTCTTCAGAAATCTCTTTAAAATAATTTGTCTGACGAAAATGAAGCCAAAATTCATGTCCAATAATAATAAAATCTTCCATATCATTGCCATCAATCTGCTTGAAATAGTCAGTTAATGGACAGGGTGCAAGTGATTTCCATATTTCATCTGCTATTTCAAGTATTTGATTTTCATTAAGAAATTTAACAAGATACTTTTCACTGTATGAAACAATATTATCAATATTGAGGTCAATATATTTTTTGACTTGTTTTTCAATGTAGGATTCAAGAGGTGTCATGACAGTGTTGAAAGTTGTTTGACCAAAGTATATTAAAGAGAAAAATCTGGAGATGTTGTGCACAACAAAGTTTTCTACCAGTAAATATTCTTTGATTCCATTACATAATATATTTGAGATCAGCCTGGAATAAACCGGACTGTAAAAAAGCTGCCGAATAAGATCTGCTCTAACATTTTTAAGGCTGATCACCTTGTCAACAATATCATCAAATTGTTTTCGATTAAAAATATCTTCAAATACAGTTTTATTATTTTTATCAGAAGCCAACACTTTGCGGCTCATTTCTCCAGCCAGTTCGGTGATACCACCTGCCACAGGGTTATCAATAACGTTTCGCTGAATGAGCCTGCTAATCTGCTCTGGCCCAACAATATCTTGTAACTTTATTTGTTCCATCCAACCAAAAGCGGCTGTTACTTCTTCTTCAATTGTTTGTCGATAACCGCCATTCTTAAACCTGTTTAGTTCATACTCTACGTGTGTTTTCAGAATGCTAGATATTTGTTCATTCATTCTACAGCTCCTCTTTTATTTGTTTCATGATCAATGACCCTATCAATAAACAATTGATTTGTTGAATCATTCTTTCGGCAAGATGGATACGATCACATTCAAAGTCATGTAAAATCTTGGAACTGCATCGGCTGACTAGCGTAATCATGGCTTCAGCAGTGATATCCAGTTCATAAAATTCATGCAAAGACTTTTGACTGATATGTTGCAAGCAATCACTCAAAAGAGTGATTAATTGTTTTTTTTCTTCAGAAATGGCCTTTCGTATCGTCTGTGAACTTCCAGTCAGCTCCTGAAAAAATAAAAAAAGCACATACTTATTTTCATCACAAGCTTGAATAAATAATTCAACAAAAGGACGAACAAGGCATCCAACTGATTCTAACAGGTGATCATATGATTGATTCTCTTTAGGATCTGGGGATGTCATTTGTTCTTTGACGAATTGCAACCATTTTTTTAATATGATTGCCCCTTCATCAATCATTGCAACACCTAACTCATCAATATCACGAAAATGTCTATAAAAAGAAGTCGGAGCAATGCCTGCTTTTCGTGCCACAGACCTTAAACTCAAGCTTGCATATCCATCATTGGCGCAAAGCTCAAGTGCAGCTTTAATTAAAGCCCGACTTGTTTTTTCTTTTTGCTCTTTTAATATCTCTCGAGACCCCATAGTATAAATTACCTCACTTTCGTTGGCATCCTTTGAAAAAAGTTGACTCTTTTTCAACAGATATGAATGATGCCGAAAACGTTTGATTTCATCAATTTCACTCACAAGAACCGCTAACAAACCGGCGTTTTTTACATAGGTGTGATTCCGACTGCTGTTACGAACATAAGGTTCGCCCCAACATTTGGTTTCGAACATCGGTTTGATTCCGGATCTTGTTCCACTCCCCAACTCCACCCTTGTATAGAGTAGATGCTTTCAGAAGTCAATCTTGATTCCGGTTTTCGTGCGCAGGGTGAACACTCGATTCATGTTTGAACATTCACCCCAAAAAGAATGACTATGATTATGAAACCAAAAAAGAATGGGCATCATATGCTGATTGCTGAGGAATTTCTTCCATTGGTAAATGGCCCACACCATCATACAAAACTGTTTGAACGTTCACAAGGTCTTGTTCCCATCTTTTAACAACATCCACAGGCACCCAGGGATCATCCTTTCCCCACATGAGGAGAGTTGGGGATTGTATGTTTTTGATACCACTACACAACTCATCTGAAGCGCATTCTGTTTTCAGAAGACGAAATATATCAATAAATACACCTCTATTATCTGAATTCATTACCATGTCGAAATATTGATCAATTAATGCTTCAGTCACTTTGGTTTTATCGCCATAGATCTCTCTGATGTTTCTATCAATAAAAATACGCGGTGTTATTTTGCCAGCAATACTACTTAGCACCGGAGTATTAACAAAATTAACAATCCCTGGCAGATTTTGAGGATAACCAACAGCATCAATGAGTATGAGTTTATTAATTTTTTCAGGATAATTCAATGCATAATTCCAGGCAATATAGCCACCGATAGAATTTCCTGCAATATCAAATTTATCCAGGCCGATCACCTCAATAAACGTATTCAAAAAATCAATATACATATTTTTACAATAGGGCTTTGTTTCTAAAGGCGTTGTTAGGCCAAAGCCAGGAATATCCAGACGTATGATACGATGGTTATTGCTTAATATTTTTTCCCAGTCATTCCATGTGTGCAATGATGCCAGCATTCCATGCAGTAGTAATAAAGCTGGCCCTTCGCCTTGTTCACAGTAATGAACTTTTGTCCCATTGATATCAACAAATTTTGAGTTTTCACATGCATATTTTTCCTTCAGCATCTCAGATGGGATTGATTTTAACCCCAGTGTAGATATATTTTTTCTGAAATTTGAAAACATATTTCCCGAAATGGGTTTAGATTTTTTGACATCATGAGTCATCTTATTAACTGGGATGTCCTGGTTGATAGAAAAAAAATCGTTGAGTGAGTCATATTTTTGTTCCGGTTGAACCAGATGAAATAGCTGTTGCATTTCATCATTAAAGTAATTGGCAATTAATTGAGGATCCGCAACAAGACCTTCATCAGTAACAAGCCCTAGTATTACTTTACCCGCATAGCTAAGAATACTGATCCCCATTCCTGTGTTTCCTGACCGGGGAACCCAAAACATCATATTGCTTATTTCCTGGCCGGCAAAAGACATTGATTTCTGAGGCCCGGGCACATTAGAAAAGACTGCTGTGCCTTTATTGGCAAAATAATTAATTGTTTTTTTGCCGATATCTGATGGAAGCGCACCCATAGACTTGAGTAATTGATAGCTCATAGAAGCTTCGCAAGATGCTTTTATTTTATCATTACGACGTTTGACCTCTTTTATTCGCAGAATGGGATCTTCAATATGAATGGGTAATGACAGAGAAACAACACCAAATTCATTACCCGGCTTTGGGACAATGCCTTTATCACGAACATTCACAGGCATTGAAACTTTAAGATTAAGATCTTTTATGGGGGTATTATTATCTTGTAAATAACGTCTTAATGCACCGGTAACGCCTGCAACTAAAACATCATTAATTGTTCCATCAAGTCTTTTCCCTGCTTCTTTTACCTGTTTCAATGGTAATGGATGACTCCATGAAAAGCTTTTACGTACTCCCAATTGTCCTTTAAATACTGTTTGCGGATCATCATCCATAACTGCTTGCTTGTGCAACACCTCTGTCAGGCTCGATGAGAAATTTATAATCTTTGATAACGATTTTTCTTGTCGCTTCATCCTTTTTTTCAATTGTCCGGGTATGTCTCGTAATTTGCCGACCATTGAACGTTGGTTTGTAGTTTTCTTTTGATACTCTTTATTTATTGATGGGATCTTTAAATTTGATCCACTCTGTACTTTATCCCCCAGAGAAAGCATGGCATGAGATAACGACATTCCATCAGCAACACAATGGTGTATTTGCCAAAAAACAACACAACCCCCACCATAATTTTCAATCAAGTGTATTTGCCACAATGGTTTATTGGGATCTAATGGTTTTGAAGCAAGATCACCAATCATTTCCTGAAGCTCTTTTTTTCCACCTGGTTTGGGTAAGGCCACACGATGAATATGAGATCTTAAATCAAATGTGGGGTCGTCTTCCCATCTGGTTTGTCCAAATGCGCTTTTGACAATTCTCATTTTGAATCGGTCATAAGATAACCACTTGCTGTCAATGGTCTTGTATAAGTTTTGAATATCAAGCGGTTGATTGAACTCAAATAATGCAGTGATAACCATTAAATTGGTTGGATCATCAAGGTTTAGCCAAAAATTATCTATGTTTGTCATTAATTCAGTCATTATTAATCTCCTTAATCGCCATTTGTTTGATGGCATTATTGTTAATCTATGATTAACAGATAAATTATTATGTGTTTTAATAAACGTTTTAACGATTATGTTTTTGCTTGTCAATACAATTATAATAATACATGCATTATCGTTTGTCAACACGTTTATGCATACATGTGTATTTTTTTATTTTTTGTATAAATTACAGGTGTTTAAGGGCGATAAATCGTGAATATTATTTAGGTATGGCAAAAAAAAATGTGATTTGGACAAAAAAAATGCTTTGGATAAAAAAATGCTTTGGACAAAAAATGCTTTGGACAAAAAAAGGGTGGTTTTGCTCAAAGGCCTGGTTTCGGTTTACCGGCAGTTTTGTTTACACTCTTTTTGTTTAATTGATGACAACACATATATACGCATATTTAGATTCCCAAAGTTTCATGAATATTGAAAAGTGCAAGAAAGGCAGGTTCAGGTACGCCTTTGAATGCCAACGCGTTAATTTCATATATGCCTGTATTGCTAAAAATTTTTGAAAAACCAGATTTGTCAAGGGCTTTTAGCAAGGACTCTCTTGAGAAACCAGTTTTGTGGGCGTAGTAATCTTTTCCTTTTTTCTCAATTTCAGCATCAAACCCATATAATACGTCCAGTACCATAATTGGCCCGGCAGGCGAATTATAAAGGACATCTTCAATATCCAGGCCTTTTTCTATTGTTGTTCGCATGACTGCCATGATATCAGGGACCCTGATATGTGCAAACCCACCCTTTTTTAAAACATGTAAAAAACCCTCAAGAACTTTATGTATGTCGTGGTGATGATAATGTTCAAGATTGTGAGAACAATAGACTGCATCAAACTGATCAGCCTTGAAAGTCAGCAGTTCGCGGGCATCACATAATATATCCGGTGAACCTTTTGGGTCAATATCAAGCAGCACATGTTCAAATTCATTGTACTGTGAAGGTAAAGATATCTTTCTACTATTGCCACCAACATTTAAAACATACTTCATAATACGCTCCGTGATTATTGGGGATCGGATTGATCCCCCGATAATCTAATCATATAATTCGTGAAAAAGGTGGTAATAAAGATCTGAAATATAAACAATCCCCACAGGTCGCTCATCTTCGATAATAGGGAGTCGTCGGTATTTATGTTTCACCATTCGATCCAGTAAAGCAATAATGTGTTCATCAGGAGCTCCGCCCATTACATTACGACTCATCACCTGACCAATTGTTTTGTTTTTTAGACTTGCTATCAAATCTTCAATTCGACCTTTCCAGGGGAGTTCATCGCCTTCGATTCCATAATTTAAGAAATCCGGGCGGACATGATACAGAATATCAAACATAGAAACAACCCCTACCATTTGGTGGTAGTGATTGACAACCAGTAAACTGATTGTTTTATGCCCAGTTTTTCTGACTTTTCCATGTAGAATTTTATAAATAGCCAGATCTACCGGAGCATTTTCGCTGACTGTATCAAAATTGGTGACCATAATTTCTCTTGCTGTTGTTTTCATATATGCTCCTTTTTTTCTGCAATGACAGACATTGGATTCGAGTGTAACCAAAATAGACTGAATTCCGGGGGCATGACCTTATTTTTTGATATAAAATCTTATATTAAAGTTTTATGTCAAGAAATAAGGTCATGTCCCCGGAATTCAGTCTATTACACTCATTGGATTCAATTGATTAATTCTGAGTTTGCATTGCATTGATTTCATTTCTGATTATTACCTTGCTCTGAATCAATCGTCAATGATATTTTGACAGTTTTATAAAAACTCTAAAAATAACGTCCCCATGGGCGTATGTACAAGTTGGGGGAACATGTTCATGTATCGGAAAAACAAAATCCTGCTTTATATGGTTCAAGTACAATTCCGCTTGCTAACGCGCGCGGCTCTGAAAATTTTGGTAGTTTTTAATCTGAGCCGCGCGCGTTAACAAGCGGGACTGTACTTGAAGCAAATATCAAACAGGCTTTCCGAAGACGCACAAAAGGGCGTATGTACAGTTTAGGGGAAGTGAATTTCATATACAAGGAATGCTTGATCTCTGCAATTGCAAGAACAGCGTAGTACAGCAAGGCAGAAATAATGCCCCGGTTATAGCTATAAAAATCTATCAATGCAAAATTGCGGCAAAGCCGCGACCGCCTGGGGTTGAAACCCCAGGCTATTATCTGACGTCCCTATCGGGACTTATAGTGTCTTGTTATAAAGTTATAAGATGCTCCTTCGTTTGATTACAACAGATCTTTTAAATATAACACTTTAAGTCCCTTTAGGGACGACAGAAAATAGCCTGGGGTTTCAACCCCAGGCGGTCGCGGCTTTACCGCAATTTTGCATTGATGGATTTTTATAGCTAAAACCGGGGCATTCTTTCTGCCTTGCTGTACAATGTCTCTTTAGCATGAAGGATATCCCACTTTTATATTGTATCCATTGAATGCTTGTTGTATATTTCATGTATCCAGTTTGCGTCTGCAATGGCGAACAAAAAAGTCAGTCGGGCATGACTCTTCTTAGCCCTGAAAGAACGTTATCATTAGATCAAAAGGAGAAATAATGAAAAAAATATTAAGAATCAACATGAGTGGCTCGAAAGGGCCTGAGCTTAAGCATGACAGTATTGAAGGCTATGAAGGCCTTGGTGGAAGGGCGATGACGTCATCTGTTGTTGCCAGGGAAGTGCCACCATTGTGTCATCCACTCAGTGCTGAGAACAAACTGGTTATTGCACCAGGATTGATGAGCGGCACTGCTGCAGTGATGTCTGGCAGGCTT
>Ga0272440_1002174_pt1 | contig 15497 bp, 12 predicted proteins | sample SSMMMBAug17_FD_192440 | JGI IMG/M metagenome (GOLD analysis project Ga0272440, IMG submission 192440) | Marine sediment archaeal communities from Little Sippewissett salt marsh, Falmouth, MA, United States - SSM-MMB-Aug17 | ecosystem: Environmental > Aquatic > Marine > Wetlands > Sediment ... | reverse complement strand
ACTCTTATGTTATCCCTAGTTCCAACCCCTATTGGAAATATAGGTGATATCTCTCTTAGAAGCATTGAGCTTCTAAGTCAAGCTGATATACTCCTCTGCGAAGATACTCGCGTTACAAAAAAACTTATTCACATCCTTAAAGAGCGTTACGAAACAGAATTTAAAACCAATCAAGAGTTTATTTCTCTGCACTCACATAATGAAAAGGCTTTTGTAGAGAAACTAGAGCCCTCTTTTTTTGAGCAAAATGTTGTTTATGTTAGTGATGCTGGAATGCCAGGAGTGAGTGATCCTGGGCAGCTTTTAGTAGCTTACTGTTTAGAGCATAACATAGCGTATGATGTTTTACCTGGAGCAAACGCTCTGCTTACTGCGTTTGTAGCAAGTGGCTTTGCACAAACAGAGCTTCTCTTTTTAGGTTTTTTAGACCATAAAGGAAGCTCACGAAGTGCGGGCTTAAACAGAGCACTTAACTCCTCTTACGTAACAGTCTTGTATGAGTCACCTCACCGCTTAGAAAAACTGCTTTTAGAGATACAAAAAGAGGCACCTACAAGGGAGCTCTTTGTAGCCAAAGAGCTTACAAAAAAGTACCAAAAGTACATTAAAGGGAGTGCAAGTGAGATCTTAGGGCAGTTGGCTGGAAACTTTAAAGGAGAGTGGGTTGTAGTTATAACTCCAAGTGAGCTTGAACACACTTCAAGTGCTATTACTCAAAACGACATTTTAGAACTTGACTTGCCAAAAAAAGTCCAGGCTAAGCTCATAAGCAAAATTACAGGTGAGAACACAAAGGCGTGTTATCAGAGACTACTTACACTTTAAATTTAGTTTAAATTGATATAGTACATTTTTTTAGGTAGAATACTTCCATGTTAATTTATGCAAAACAACCAATTTACCATCTTATAAACAAGCATCCTCAAAAGATAAAAACGCTCTATCTCGCTAAAGAGATTGAAAAAAAAGAGTACTCTCGTCTTATGAAAATGGGCTTTGAAATCAAACGTATTCCCAATGAAGCAGCACAGAAAATGTGTAAAAACGCTTCGCACCAAGGCTTCTTAGCTGAAGTTGATGATATTCACCTACAGCCATATGACTTCTTTTATGAGAAGAAGTTTATTTTAGTACTTGCTGGACTTACAGATGTTGGTAATATTGGTGCACTTGTTAGAAGTGCCTATGCACTTGGTGCTGATGCTATCATCGCGACTGGTGTTAAACAGCTTCCACTAGAGACAATTTTGCGTACAAGCACAGGTGCTTTGTATGATATGCCTTTTGCTATAGAAAATAATGTTCACAATGTTCTCAATGATTTAAAAATGTCAGGCTTTACAATTTATGGGGCTGATATGAGCGGACAAGATATTCGCGAGACTTATATTGAGAAAAAACGTGTTCTTGTTCTTGGAAGCGAGGGTGAGGGGCTAAGCTCAAGAGTTGTATCAAAACTTGATTGTGCAGTGAGTATCTCTATGAAGCATGAGTTTGACTCTTTAAATGTAAGTGTAGCAGGTGCAATTTTAATGGATAGGATGAGATCATGAGTGAAGCCTTAGAGAAACTTCAAGATATTGGTGCCCAGAAGATTTATGAAAAAACACACATCCCAATTGAGCATGTACAGGCAATTTTACACAAAAGTTATGATGGTTTCTCAAAGGTACAGTTTTTAGGTTTTCTCTCAATACTTGAGCGTGAATATGGCATTGACTTGAGTGAGTTACGTAAGGATGGAGTTGAGAAGTTTGCATCAATGAGATCTTTAGAAGAACCGGAGAGTCTTTTTGTAATGCCAAAAAAACGTAAAAAGTTTACGCTTCTCTACATCTTACTAGCAGTTGCTGTTTTTGCGCTGGGAGTCTATAGCACACTCGGTAATACCGAAGAGAGTAAAACTATTCAAAGTGTTGATAATACACTTATAAGTGATGTGCAAAAAACTCTTGACCTTGCTGAAGTAAATGCAACGGATTTTAATGAGAGTAATCTCTCTTTGCAAGAGCTCAATTCTACACAAAGCAGTGAGCCTGAGTTAGTTGTTGAGCCTGCACTTCCAGAGTCACTTAAGTTTTACACTCGTACTAAAATCTGGCTTGGATATATAGACATTAAAACAAACAAGCACTATAACAAAATTTTTACAGGGGAGTTTTCCATTGACCCTTCAAAAGATTGGCTCCTTCTTTTTGGACACGGTTATGTAGATATTTTACTTAATGATAAAGTACTCTCTTTTGACGGCAAAGAAAATGTTCGTTTTGCTTATGAGGGTGGAGAGGTGCGTGCCATTAGTGAACATGAGTTCAAGCAGTTAAATAAAGGGCGCAAGTGGTAAAACTCTTTCTTCTCTTCTCATTTTTATTTACTACGCTTTTGGCAGATGATATAAACCAAACCCAAGAGTTAGTAGCTATAGACCCTTTGGAGGTAAAAATTCAGAGTTTTTTAGGCGAGCAACGCTATCATGAAAACAGAGAATTTATCAACATTATTTTTGATCCTCACTCAGATTACTATAAAAATGAGAGACTCGACACCATAAAAGTTGTAGAGACACTCAAAGAGAATGGTCTTTTAAATCTCTTTTTTGAATCTCCAAGAGAGTTTCGTCTCAACTTTAAAACAAGCGGCTCCCCACTCTTTTTTGTAAAAATTATGAGTGATACATTAAGAAATATAGGCTATTACCGTTATGTAACGATAGCTTCACATATGGATGCTTCGGAGTTTAGTTGGAGTATAAACCTTAGAGCTGAGTATGCTACTGATCCACTCATTTTACAACAAGAACTGCACAAAAATGGTTGTGACATTATAGATATTCAAAGAGATTCTCAGAGTGAATGGACATATAGCATAGATATGGCACAAGGGTATCTTAACATTGAGATGTTAGAAAATGGAAAAACTTTAGAACTAAAGCGCTCTTTATATGCACACTGGCTTGATGTCTCTGGGATAGATGAGCTTGTAATAGAGAGTTCATTACGTAACCAATGGTATCCATATATTGCTTATTATGACGCTTCACTGCATCTTTTAAAAATAATTAAAGAGAACCGTATACACAGGGCAATCTCTTTAGATATTCCAAAAAATGCTAAGTATATAAAAGTGGCAGATCTCTATACTCTCAAAAATGTTAAAGATGAGCTCAAACTCTTGCCAAAAGGATCGAGATAGTTCTTTGATTATTTAGTAATTTATCAAGAACTTTTGCTAAAATGTCATCAATATTTTTACAGGATATAAAATGTTTGATGAGATAAGATTTAACAGAGTTGAGAGACTTCCAAAGTATGTCTTTGCTGAGGTAAATGACATAAAAATGCAAGAGCGTCGTGCCGGAAAAGATGTCATAGATTTTTCTATGGGTAACCCAGATGGTGACACTCCAGAACACATACGTGAGAAACTTGTTGAATCTGCCCAGAAAACAAAGACGCACGGATACTCAACAAGCAAGGGAATTCCAAAACTCCTTCAAGCTATTGCTGATTGGTATGAGCGTCGTTATGACTGTAAGCTTGACCCACAAACTGAGTGTGTTGCGACTATGGGTTCAAAAGAGGGATATGCTCATTTGGCGTATGCTATTACAAATCCGGGTGATGTTGCAGTAGTCCCAGACCCGACATATCCAATTCATGAGTATGCTTTCATTTTGGCTGGTGGAAATGTTGCAAAGTTTGGAATCGCTTTTGATGAGCACTACAGAATAGATGAAGATAAGTTTTTCACTGACTTACGTAAGGTTTTTGCTGAGACCTCTCCAAAACCAAAGTATGTACTTGTAAACTTCCCGCATAACCCTTCAACTGCAACGGTAACGCCTCAGTTTTATGAGCGTTTAGTTGCTATGGCTAAAGAGATGCGTTTTTATGTCATTAGTGATATCGCGTATGGTGACATTACTTTTGATGGTTACGTAACACCTTCCATTATGTCAGTTCCTGGAGCAAAAGATGTGGCGGTTGAGTCATTTACACTCTCTAAGTCATACAACATGGCTGGATGGCGTGTTGGTTTCTTTGTTGGAAATAAAAAACTCATCGGTGCACTGCAGAAGATAAAATCTTGGCTTGATTATGGTATGTTTACACCAATTCAAGTCGCAGCTACTATTGCACTCAATGGAGATCAGCAGTGTGTAGCTGATATTGTTGAAAAGTATAATCACCGTCAAGAAGTACTCATAGAGGCATTTGAGCGATCTGGCTGGAGCATTAAGAAAAATGAGGCAAGTATGTTCTGCTGGGCAAAAATCCCAGAGTGTGCAGCACATTTGGGTTCATTAGAGTTCTCAAAACGTCTTTTAGTCGAGGCTGGTGTTGCTGTTGCTCCTGGTATTGGTTTTGGTGCTTATGGTGAGGGGTATGTACGTATAGCACTCATTGAAAATGACAACAGAATCCGTCAAGCAGCAAGAAACATCAAAGAGTTTTTAAGACAGTTTCAAGAAGAAGGAAAGTAATGGTTAAAGTAGGAATAATAGGCGTTGGAACAGTAGGAACGAGTGTCGCTCAGATTTTAAAAGATAACGCGGATGTTATTTCTGCTCGTGCGGGAACAGATATTGTAGTAAAGAGTGGGGTTGTAAAAAATCTTGCAAAAGATAGAGGTCTTGACATTATCATCACAGACAATATTGATGATGTGTTAAATGATGCAGAGATTGACATTGTTGTAGAGCTTATGGGCGGTGTTGAAGAGCCCTTTGAAGTCGTAAAACGAGCACTAGAGAGTGGTAAAGCAGTTGTAACTGCAAACAAAGCACTCCTTGCGTATCACCGTTATGAGCTCCAAGATATCGCAAAAGATATCGCCTTTGAGTATGAGGCTTCTGTTGCTGGGGGTATTCCTATCATTAATGCACTTCGCGATGGGCTCTCTGCAAATCATATTGAGTCTATTATGGGAATTATGAACGGTACTTGTAACTACATGATGACAAAAATGAGTCAAGAGGGTGTCAGTTATGATGCAATTCTCAAAGAGTCTCAGGAGTTAGGTTACGCTGAAGCGGACCCAACTTTTGATGTAGGTGGTTTTGATGCTGCGCATAAGCTGCTCATTCTCTCTTCTATCGCCTATGGGATTGATGCTAAACCTGAAGATATTCTCATTGAGGGAATTGACAAGGTAAGAAGCGAAGATATAGAGTTTGCAAAAGAGTTTGGTTACGTAATAAAACTTTTAGGAATCGCTAAAAAAGATGGCGATGAGTTAGAGCTTCGTGTGCATGCTTGTCTGATTCCAGAAGATGAGATGATTGCAAAAATTGATGGTGTTATGAATGCTATCTCTGTTGTGGGTGACAAAGTTGGTGAAACACTTTATTATGGTCCTGGTGCTGGTGGAGATGCTACGGCATCTGCTGTTGTTGCAAACATCATAGACATTGCTAGAAGTGGAAAGTCAACGCCTATGCTTGGCTTTAACAAGCCTATGGAGGGTAAAACACTCACACTTAAACCTACTGAGAACATTGAGTCAAAATACTACCTTCGCATCAATGTTTCAGACAAGGCCGGAGTACTCGCAAAACTCACAAAAATCTTTGAAGAGCATAATATCTCAATTGAGACTATTTTACAGCGTCCAACAGATAATGCCAATGCAAACCTACTCATCTCTACACATGTAGCTTTAGAGAAAAACATTCAAGCGATGATAGATGAACTTGAGGCACTTAGTTTTGTGAATGCACGTCCTGTTATGATTAGGATTGTGTAGCAGAAGATGAAAATCTTAATTACGGGTGCAAGCTCTGGACTTGGAGCTGAGTTCGCCCGTCAATATGCCACCTTAGACAACGAACTCATCTTACTTGCTCGTAGAGAAGAGAAACTCTACTCCCTCAGACATGAACTTTTTGAAAAAGTAAAATCAATTGAAATTATTGTATCTGATGTAACAGAGTTTGAAACACTGCAAGCCAAAATAACTCACTTAGAAAATCTTGACTTAATAATACTCAATGCTGGAATATCACTTGGTCATTCTGGTGAGATGGCACCTATCTCTGAATTTAAAAGACTCTATGATGTAAATGTTCTCTCAAACCATGCCATTTTAGAAGTCCTCCTCCCAAAGCTTAAAAAACAAAAAAGTGGTACTATAGTTTTTGTCTCCTCTTTAGCTTCTCTTTTTTCTATGCCAAGTTCAAAAGTTTACTCTTCATCTAAGCGTGCCTTAAATGCGTATGCAGAAGGGGTTCGTTACAAGTACAAAAAAGATAGCATAAAAGTTATAACTCTGCTTCCAGGTTTCATTCGTAGTGAATTAACCGATAAAAATGAGTTCTCGATGCCATTTTTCTTAGAGACAGATGTCGGGGTAGCAAAAATGATACGTGCAATTCAAAAAGGAAAAGAGACTTATGCCTTTCCAAAACGTTTTTACTTTCTCATACGATTTTTACAACTACTACCAGCATCACTTCGCCATTTTTTAGTTGCAAAATTGAGTGCCTAAAATAGGCTAATATTGAGAATTGTTATATTTTTCTACACTCCTTTAAGAGTTAAAAGTGTAAAATACACTCAATAAAAGAGTGGGAAAATTACGATGGAAAATATTAAAACAATAGATAGTGTTTGTGCCTATTGTGGCGTTGGTTGTGACATTGCAGCCCACGTTGATGTTAAAGAAAATAAAATAAAAAAAATCTTTGCACACCCAGATGGAGCTACTTCTGAGGGAAACTTATGTGTTAAAGGAAAATATGGTTTTGATTTTGTAGACTCAAAAGAGCGCATTCAAAAACCAAGAATCCGAAAGAGTTTTTTAGAAAAAAATCCACACATCAAAGAGAAAATAGCTGGTAGTTTAACAGAGCTAGATGCTACTTGGTATGAGAGTGATCTAGACGCTGCTACAACTGCTGGAGCTATGAAGCTAAAGGATATTCAAGCGAAGTATGGTGAGAAGTCTGTCTGTTCACTTGGAGGAGCTCGAACTTCGTGTGAATCTGCTTACTATTTTCAAAAATTTACCCGCCATACATTAAACTCTCCACACGTTGACAACTGTGCTCGTGTTTGTCACTCTCCATCACTCAAAGGTATGCGCTTAACTATCGGTGAGGGTGCTGCATCAAATCCATTTGATGATATCTATAAAACAGAGTTTATGATTGTAATGGGCTCAAATACAACAGAAGCACATCCAATTGTTGGAAACCGTATGATAAAAGTCGCACAAAAGGGCACACCTATCGCTTGTTTTGATGTTCGTGAGATAAAGCTTCATAAATTTTCAAAGTACAAGGCAGTCACGCCGCATGAGGCAAATCTATTAGTACTCAATATGCTTGCATACACCATCATAACTGAAGAGTTATACCACAAAGACTTCATCAAAAACAGAACAAAAAACTTTGAACATTTCAAAGAGAACATCTTAAATGACCCATACGCAAATCCAGAGTTTTTTCGTGATGTAGCAGGGTATGAATATTTAGCAGATATGCTCCCAGAAATTGCTCGTGAGTATGCGACTAAAAAGTCACTCATTCTTTGGGGACTCGGTATTACAGAGCATGTTGATGGCTCTTATGCTGTTATGGCAATTGTACACTTGGCACTTATGACAGGAAACATCGGTAAAGATGGTGCAGGGGTTATGCCACTTCGAGGTCAAACTAATGTACAGGGTGCTTGTGATATGGGAATGCTTCCATACTATGCACCTGACTACACAGCGCCTAAAGAGGTGGGTCTTATGACACCACAACTTGTAGATGGCATGATAGATGGCAGCATAAGAGGTGTGCTCAACATTGGAGAGGATATTACGCATATTCATCCAAATATCAACAAGCTTCTCAAAGCTTTTGATAATTTAGAGCTCATTTTTGTGCAAGAACTTTTTATGACAGATATAGCGCAAAGAGCTGATATTGTTGTTGGTGTGAAGTCTGCTTATGAGAAGACGGGTATCTACATAAATGCTATGCGAAAAGTACACCTCTCTACTCCACTCGTTCACTCAGATTTACCTGATGATTGGGAAGTTATAAAACTTCTTGATGACAAGATGGGTGGAAATTACGGTTTTGAGACTTCAGAAGATATCTGGGAAGATGTGCGCAAACATGCACCAAATAGATTTAGTGGGGCCTCTTATGAGATGTTACGTAAGAATGAAAAAGCAGGAATCTCTTGGCCGATAACTGAAGATGGAGGGACACCTGTACTACATAGAGAAGACTTTAGAACAAAAGACGGCATCGGTGCATTTCGTTACCATGGTTACAAGCTCTCAGGCATGATAGAAGAGATAATAAACAAGAAAAAACGTGGCTATCATTTGACAACTGGTCGTATCATGGCACACTACAATAACTCTGCGCAAACAAAATATACAGAAAAACTTATGAAGCGTCACACTGAAGATGTCCTTTTAGTGCATGAAGATGATAGGGCTGACTTTGCAAGTGAGCGTGTTATTTTAAAAACTGCCTATGGAGAGACAAATCCTCTAAGAGTTAAGTTTACAGACACTGTTCGTCCAAAAACACTCTACACTACTTTTCACCATGCGGATTCTAATTTAAATTTTATATTTGGTGATAAGAGCGATGAGCTTATTATGACTGCTGCATTTAAATCTTTAGAGGTTGAAGTTGTAAATTGTTAAGAGAGGAAGTTTTACTCCTCCTCTTCTTTAGGTGGGACTTTATAGTGGTAGTGTTTTTTGTTAAGATACTCAGTTACAACATCTGAGTCTTCATCAAACCATCCTGCACCATTGTTAGTTGCACATGCTCTGACGCTATCTGAGAGTTTTTTGTAGCTGTTGACTTTTTTCTCCCGATGTTGAAAATGTTGGGGAACATGGCACTTCATACAGGCTGCTTCTTCAACCATCTCTTTTGCTTCATCCATATCTGCACTCAATGTGAGAGTGCTAACGAGTGTGAGAAAAACTGTGCGTGTAACTAACTTCAAAAACATCTTTCTTCTCCGGTATGATATGCGTTAAGTATATCAATTACTTATAAAACAATGCTTAATTTTTGTGTGTTACAATAGCTCTTTTAAAGTAAAGGGGAAAGGGTTGGATTTAGCATGAGTAGAGCTAAGGGAGATTTTGCTGAGGAGCGTGCGGTAGTATACTTGCAAGAGAGGGCATACATCATTGTAGATCGTAACTACTCCTCTCGTTTTGGTGAGATTGACATCATAGCTCAAAAAGATGGTGTTTTACATTTTGTTGAGGTAAAGAGTGCTGATGAGTTTGAACTTGCCATACAAAACATAACATCCAAAAAACTCTCTAGAATTATAAAAACTGCTCAGATGTATATGAGCAAAAACTGTTATGATGGTGCTTTTACTTTTGATGCAATCATTGTGACACCTTTAGAGATTTCAATGGTAGAAGATATAACGATTTAGCTCCATTTCGTTACACATTTATAAATATTTTTTATTTTATCACTTTTTTATCACATTTTTTTGGAAGCTATGTTAGTATTAAAATTATTTATACATATAGGCTTTACTCTTCATGAAAATTTTCACACTTCTACTCTTTGTTTCTCTAATACTTAATGCAAAATCTCCAGATACTTGTTACTCTGTACAACTCAAGAGTTTTGTTTTAAAAAAGAACTCTTCGTATGATTTTTCAAGGCAAGGGTATCCTGAGTCTTGTCAACTTTTCTCTTTTTCTAAGGGGATGAATGCAGTACGTTGTGGCTGTTATGATCACTACAGAGAGGCAAAAAAGCAACAAAGTGAGTTAGTTTCAACTTATGAGGGAGCAACTATTGTTAAGACTTATAAGTACAGATTTGCTAAAAAACTCTATGAAAAAAAAGAGGAGCCTAAGAGCCAGGAGTTACAAGTAAAGAGTGAAGTGCAGCCTCAAAAGCAAGAAGAACAAAACATTCAAGAGAGTAGTTCTGCTTTAGAGATGGCAGCTTCACTTTATGATGAAGTTCTTGTAAATGGACATGTTGCACTCACGGGTCAAAACTACTCTATAGCTCCTATAAAGAAACATAAAGAGAATCTCACAGCAAGCACCGTTTTAGAACTTGCATACGCAAAAGAGAATTTAAGTGTAAATGCGAAGCTTAAAGCACAGGCTGATTATTATGATTTTGGTGCAACTGAAAAAAACAGAAGAACCTATGTTCGCCTTGATGAGTTGTATGCAAAGTATGACTTTAGTGAAGATCAAATACTTTTTGGAAAAAACATCCGTTTTTGGGGCGCTTTGGAGTTACGTAACATCGTGGATGGTTTTAACCCGCAAGAGCTTCGAGATGACCCTTTTAACATGGATAAACTTGGAGTCTGGAACGCTTCATACTCTCACTTTACAGATAGCGGCGAGCTCTCTGTCATAGTAAAACTCTACGAACAAGAGCGTGAAATGGCAGGATTTCCTTATGTTTACTACTATTTCCCCGAAAATTATGAGTACAATAGCAAGCTCGTCAGTGAAGATGGACAAGAGAGACCGACACTCTATCTGAAGTACTCAGGAACACTTGATAGTGAGTATGCACTAGACTACTCATTTATTATTCAAAATGGGTATGACTCACAGCGTTACTATAGTTTAACTGGTGTAAGTCCGACAAAAATAGCAACGCAGGAGAATGCCTATTTGGTAAACAAGCTCTCAACCTATAACACCCTTGCAGTAGGCGCAACACTCTATAAATTAGAAGCGCTTTATAGTGATGTGATAGACAACAGTGTTATTGCTGATTATTATCATCTTGGTTTAGGACTTGAGCATACCTTTGCGGCAGTGTATGAAGATGCGGATTTGGGGGTCATTGCAGAGTATTACAATTATGGTACTTTGGAAAAGGGTAAAAGAGGAGACTTGGAGCTCTTTGAACTCTTTGAAGATGATCTCTTTTTAGGACTTCGCTATAGCTTTAATAAGGGTGATGATGCTTCTGTGTTGGCAGGTGCGATTGTCGATATGCGTTACAGCGAGCAGGTCTATTTTTTGGAGTATGAGTCAAGGCTTGCTGAGAGTTTTAAAATTAATATGGACTACCGCTATATAGAACCATCTCCAAGTGATTTGACAGCTTTTCATCTCATGGGAAGACATGAGCGTATAAGTCTTGAACTTGGGTACTATTTTTAATGCAGGCATTTGTTTCATTTCTCTTACGTAAGCGCTGGTATATAGTACTTACTTTACCTATAGTTGTTGTACTTTTAGCAACACTCTTACGTAACGCCGGCTTTGATGGCTCGTACCGTATCTGGTTTGCACCAGAGTCTAAAACACTCCAACAGTATGACCACTTTAAAGAGGTCTTTGGCAATGATGACTCTATGATAATTGTCTTTAGTGACGAAGATGGCATCTTTAGACATAAGCCACTAGCAGTTATAGAGCGTCTGACTCAAAAACTTTGGCAGACAGAGTACATTGCCAGAGTTGACTCACTCACAAACTATCAGTATGTACATGTAGATGCAGCGTACCCTGATGATATTTTGGTTGAAAACCTCATTGAAGATAGTAGTGTTTTAACTGCAGAAGAGTTACGTAAGAAAAAAGAAGCAGCTCTGGGTGAAGAGCCACTGGTTGGCAGAATAATCAGTCCAGATGCTAAAACAACTATGATAACAGCGCGTATTACGCCAAAGGGTGGCAACACTATAGGGGCTTCTAAGAGTATTATGGAGTCAGTACATCGCTACTTGCAAGAGGAAAAGGAGAGTGGCTATGAGTTTTACCTTGCTGGTGGACCGGTAGTAAATCAGACCTTTAAAACACTCGCTATTCATGATGTGAGTACTTTTACTCCGCTTGCCATACTCCTTGCTACGCTTTTGCTCTTTGCAGTTTTTAAAAAGTTCTCAGGTGTTGTTGCGACACTTTTGGTTGTTGTATTTACCTTTTTGGTGGTGATGTCACTGCAGGTACTCTTTGGTTTTAAGTTCAACAACTTTACAGCAAACATGCCACTCTTTGTCATCGCCATCGGCATTGCAGATGCTATGCACCTCTTTTGGGTTTATCTGCTAGAGAGAAAAAAAGGCTTACGTAACGAAGAGGCTATCTATGAGAGCTTACGTAAGAACTTTACACCTTTGCTTTTAACATCACTCACAACGGCTGTCGGTTTTGCATCTTTGGGTATTTCAGAGATTGTTCCTGTAAAGACTTTAGGTATCGCAACAGCCTCTGCGGCCCTGCTTGCTTTTGTTTTTACCATACTTTTTGTACCAGCTCTTTTAGCTATTTTTCCTGTAAATGTAAAGGTTTCTCACAAAGAAGCGGGTACAAAAAATAGAAGTTATGCCAAGGCTTACGTAAGCTTTTTGATTAAACACAACAAAAGTATCACCCTCATTACACTTATGCTCTTTAGTGTTATGGCTTATGGACTGACACAACTCAAAGTAGACTCCAACGCGGTACGCTATTTTCGCCAAGACGTCCCTTTTAGAGAGACAGTTGCAACCATAGAGCAAAAGCTCACCGGACCTATGGCTTATGAGATAGTGGCAGACTCTGGAGAAAAAGATGGCATTAAATCACCTGAGTTTATGAACAGAGTTGAGCGTTTTTGTGTAGAGCTAAAAGAGAAGTTCGGCGATGCCAGACACACCTTCTCGCTTGTAGATGTTACAAAACGCTTTAATGAGATAGTTGATGCAAATAAAAGTGTGCCACAGGATAAAAACCTCATAGCGCAGTATCTTTTACTCTATTCGCTCTCACTGCCACAAGGGATGGAGATAAATGACAAAATGGACGTGGATGAGCGTTATTTGCGCATAACTGCATCTATGAATGTAGTGGACACTTCTAAAGACTTGGAGATGATAGCGTGGATTGAGGAGTGGTGGGCTAAAACAGAGTATGGCGCCCAGGTAAATGGGCAGACATCTATGTTTGCTCATATGCAATCAGACATCAGTGATACACTCATAGAGTCTATCTCACTTGCAGTTGTGCTCATCTGTATTGTGATGCTCTTTATATTTAAAAACATCAAAGTCATTCCTATCTTTTTAATCCCAAATATTTTACCAATAGTTTTGGTAGTTGGGATTATGGGTTGGCTTGGCATTACCATTGACATCGGGGTGGCTATCTCTGGGGCTATCATTTTAGGAATAGCTGTGGACGATACCATTCACTTTTTACTCAAATATCAAGAGGCAAGAGTAAAAGGAGAGCCAACACAAGAGGCCCTAGAGTATGTCATGGAGTATGCAGGTTCAGCCATACTCTTTACGACCATTATCCTAAGCGGGGCATTTATGGTCTTTGCATTTTCACAGTTTATGCTCAATGCAAACTTTGGACTTGTAACAGCCATAGCACTTGTAGTTGCAGTACTTGTAGATTTAGTGCTGCTTCCTGTGCTTCTTCTTCGCTTTGATGGTGCCAAAAGAAGTAAACTATTTTATAAAAAGGAGAGACATGTTTAGTGTAGAGCGTGTTTTTGAGCAGAAGCTCCCAAAATTTTTAAAGTATTCACCAAAGTTTTTTTCACGTGGAGTTATCGGGTTTTTTCAAAAGCTTTTTCATGAAAAGAAGTTTCAGCAGATACATGAGAAAAACCACTATATGCATGGTTTAGAGTTTGTAGAGAACATGATAGAGCAGTTAGACATTACCTATACGGTTAAACCAAAAGAGCTTAAAAATATCCCCTCGACCGGAGCTCTCATAGTCGTTGCAAACCACATCACAGGCGGTTCTGATGCTTTTACGCTGACGCAACTCATAGCAAATGCCAGAGAAGATAAAAAAGTACGTATGATGGTCAATGGTATGCTTATGGGAATGGAGCAGGCACATGAGATGATGATTCCGGTAGATAATATAGGCGGATCCATTAGTAGAGACTCCTTACGTAAGATAAATGAATCTCTTAAAAATGAAGAAGCGCTCATAATATTTCCTGCTGGAATTGTGAGTCGTTTAGGCGTGGATGGGATTATGGATTTTCCTTGGCAGCCGAGTTTTTTAAAAATAGCACGTAAACACAAGGTCCCAATTTTGCCTGTAAAAATAGATGGAAGAAACTCAAAAATGTTCTACTTTCTTTCACTCTTTTTACCACGTCGCTTTACAGCTATGATGCTCGCCCATGAGTTCATAACAGCCTCACAGCGTATGGACCTCGTCTATAACATTGGGCGTGTTATTCCCCCGAGTGCATTTAGTGATGAGAGTATCTCCGATAAAGAGTATATGAAACGCTTTTATACACAGCTCTATAACATTGGGAAAAAAGAGAAAAACCCGCTTAAAACCGAAGTGACCATTACAAAAGCAAACAACATTAAAGTGCTCAAAGCTGAGATTGAGATGGCACAAAAACTTGGACATACTCAAGATGGAAAGCTCATTGTTCTTGCCGAATCAAAAAATGCTCCATTTTTAATGGAGGAGCTTGGACGTGTCCGTGAGGTCTCTTTTAGAGCTATTGGCGGTGGAACAGGGGGTGCAAAAGATAATGACCTTTACGATAACTATTACAAACATCTTGTACTTTGGGATGAAGAGGAGCTTGAGGTTGTGGGAGCTTATAGAATTGGTGAAGTGAGTGACATTATAGAGCATCGCGGTATGCAAGGACTTTACACCTACAACCAGTGCGAGTTTAGTGATGAGTTTTCAAGCTACACAAAAAACTCTGTAGAGCTTGGACGCAGTTTTGTACAGCCAAAATATTGGGGAAGTAGAGCTTTAGATAACCTCTGGCAGGGAGTTGGAGCCTATTTGGCCAACAACCCGCAGATAGTCTACACCTACGGAATCGTTACAATCAATGCAGATACTCCAAGAAAAGCGGTTGCTGCTTTGGTTTACTTCTACTCGCACCACTTCTCATGTGAGTCAAAGATGATGAGTGCTAAGGAGCCTTACTTTATGTCATATGATGACAAAGTGGAGTTTGATGAGTTATTTAAATACAAAAGCTATAAAGATGGTTTTATGGCACTTAAAAAGTATCTCAAAGAGTTAAACACTTCTGTGCCAACGCTTTTTAAACAGTATGCTGAGCTCTATGATGAAGGAGCAGTTCGCTTCTTTGACTTTAGTGTCAATGAAAAACTTCATGGAGTTGTTGAGGGCTTTATCATCGCTGACAACTCAAGAATGAAAGAGGCAAAACGAAAACGTTACATTAAAAACTTTGAACTTGAAAATGATGATGAGCAGGAGAGTTTAAAAGAAGTGTCTTAGTATTTGGGTGCTATAATCTTCGCAATTCATGAGGAGATTTTTTTTATGCAAGCAAAGATATTTTTTGGCTCTACTGAGAGTAGTGCAGAGATTTTTAATGAGAGAAGAAGTCCTTACTCAGGAGATATCGTCTCCTTAGCGCCACACTGCAGTGCAGATGATGCAATAAAAGCACTTAAAATCGCACAAGAGGCTGCAAAAACTGCAAAAGCATCAACACTCTCACAAAGATGTTCTTGGATTTTAGATGTAGCAGACAAGTTACGTAAGAGCAAAGAAGATATGGC
>Ga0272440_1002173_pt1 | contig 15507 bp, 18 predicted proteins | sample SSMMMBAug17_FD_192440 | JGI IMG/M metagenome (GOLD analysis project Ga0272440, IMG submission 192440) | Marine sediment archaeal communities from Little Sippewissett salt marsh, Falmouth, MA, United States - SSM-MMB-Aug17 | ecosystem: Environmental > Aquatic > Marine > Wetlands > Sediment ... | reverse complement strand
TCTTCAGCAGATTGAATTTCTTTTTGATAACCGATTACTTGGAACTTTCCTTCGTAAAGTCCGCCAGTCTCAATTTCAGTTTTTAAAATATTTTCCAAGCTGGTCTTAACCGACCGAAAAGTCATCATGATGATTGCTCCAATTTTTTAAGATAAAATCTTATAAATTCTAAACTTTCCCCGCCTTCTCTCGGTTGTTCAAGTTTATATTTTTCTAACGTTGCAGTACTCGATGGTGTTTCAGGAATTGCAACAATCCAAGAATTGTAATTTGCCTTGCTCGGTATTTCAGACAAGGCGGATCGACGCATTACAACAACGACATTCCGTGTTATAATTTCGCCGATTCCAATGTCTTGAACAAGTGCGGGATAAAGGATCTGAATTGACTTAAGTGTTTCTCCGGTTTCTGCGTCACTATTTAGTATTGCTCCACTCGGTGAGTAAAACACAACGGGCAATCCCCAATCATTTTCAATAGTTTTTTGGTCTATTGGTATTTGTTCCCGTAAATTCAAGACTATTTATCCGCCTTATCTTTAAATTTGTCTTCTTTTACTTCTTGTTTAACGTCTTTAATTTCTTTAACGTTTTCGTCAAGAACTTTTTTACCTTTTGCAGAATATTCTACTTTCATAATTTGCCCCGATTTGATAAATCTTTCAAGTGATTTCTTTTCCATTCTATCAACTGGAATTTCTTCACCTGTTTTTATGTAGACGGCTTTTTCTCCGCCGCCTACTTTTAGAACACCAGACTCATTCCATAAATATTTCATTATGTATGAAGTCCTTTAAGTACTGCAATTGCATCTGTTTGAGTTGTCGCAAAGATCGGAGCAGTTTGACATCTCATAGTAAGATTTTTGTTATTTTTAGATTTGTATGCGTCAAAATGAAACATCTCAGGCATAATAACGTTACTTGCATTTTTCATATTTCCTGGCATCATTGGAGCATCCAAAGAAAAACCGAAATAATCCATGTACAAGTTTCTAACTTCTGTATCAACTGGAAGTACGTCGGCTGGTCCGAAATATCTGTCAGCTCTTGCACCTGAATAAGCAATAATCGCTTTGTCAGAATCCATATAATCAGTCGCAACTCCTGCGTCAGTTGTATAAATATCTGTATAAGTAAAGATATAAAGTTTTCTCCCCTTTGCAGTTTTTAAAGAACCTCTCCATTCCATACCGCCATCGACAAACTTTTGAAATTTAGAAGGCATAGCCCCGTCCATATCAATAGAAATAAGTCCGAATCTTCTATTGTCTGCTCTAGCTTGAAAGTCATCATCTGCAAGCATATCGTCCATTGCATCGCCACCTACAAGAATCATATCAGGCGTAACGTGTCCGATTTCTCTTAACTTATCACAAGCACCGTCAATATCCGCCATAATAGTCTGTGAACCAGAGTTCCACGCATTACTAACAGTAATTGAAAGATTTGAATCTCTTTTAAAATCATACTGAAGATTTGTGTCAGTAGTTCCTAGTATAACGTCTTGTTTTCCTGTTAAAAGTGATTGCATTGCAAGTCTTTCAAATAATCTTACTTGTCTTCTAATCATTTCTTTAGACAAGGAAACTGCAAGCTCTCTAGCTCTCATCAATCTTTCTTTACCTTCATACTGTCCTTCGCCGGCAATTCTTTTTGCAAGTTGAGACGCTGTAATTTCTCCCATATCTTCGCCAACAGGGAAAACTCTTTGAAAGTTAGTCCATTTTTCCTGATCAAGATCTTTATTGTTTAAAGACTTGCCAATTTTTCCACGTGGGACAAGTGCTGAAGTTTTTTCATTGCTTCTAATAATTTCTATTTCAACAACTTCTGAACTATCAGAAAAATATGTTTTAGATCCTGTTTCGGGTCTACCGAAAAATGCTTGAGCGGCAGTCGAAACGCCGATCACTTCTCTTTCGTCGAAAAATTCCGCCATGAACCGACTAAAATTATCAGTTGCCAACGGTGTAGTAGTTAATGCCATTTTTAAATCCTCCTATTTATTATGCTTCGTAAGCTGTTATGTCTATTGAGTCGTTATCAAAAATACCTCTAAACGCTAATACGTCGCGTACAGTAAGTACAATTGTGTTTGCCAAACTTGCCGAACTGTCTCCAGTACCAGCATCGAAAGTCAAAGTTCCACCTGTAATAACAGTATCAAGGTCTTTACTGTTTTCAATTACAAGTAAATCTTTAGTATAAATAAAATTACCGACTGCAATTTCAACGCCTTCAATGTCTCCAGCTTTGATTGCTGCTTCAGTAATTTCATTACCGATATAAACTCCCTGCGGAACCGCTGAACCGTCTGTCGCTGTGTTATCGGTGAACGGAACCCATTTTCCAGAACTTGCAACTTTTGACATCAACGTATAAGGAGCTAACGCCCCAGAACGTGAGCCATTTTGTGCAATTGTTTCGTTGGTTCTTGTAACCGCTGAAGGTGACTCGTCTCTCATAAAAGAGACTGTGCTAATATTTCCTGAATTTTGAACACTCATTATTTAACCCCCATGTGTTTTTTCATTTCTTCGACTTGAGCGTGAAAATCATTTTCATTTTTAACAACGCCATTTTCAGAAACTGGTTGCTCTACTTGTGCAGTAACGTTTTCAATTTCTGCTTGCTCTTCTTGTGCGATTTGTGAAATAACGCCTTGCTTCATTTCGTCATGAACTGAAACTAAATCATTAAGCATTTCAATTGACTTTTCGCCCTTCATCGCTTTTACTGCAACCTCTTTAATCGTTGCTGAATACTCATTAGAATTAACAAATTTTACCGCTTCGTCAATTCTCATTTTTACCTCATCTGCACCCGCGTTTTTAGCTTCAGAAATACTTTTTTCATATTCTGATTTTGCTTCGGGATTAGATGCCAAAAATTCGTTTAATGTCATTTTGACCTCCGTTTTATTTTCTCCCGCTTCAGCGGGTTTTGAAACTCTTGTATTTATCATTGCTGCTGCATTTTCAAAATCTTCTTTTTGTCCAATTTTTTTAATAATGTCTTTTGCATTTTGAACATCAAGCATTACAGTTGATATTTTTTCAACTTTATTGAGAGCGTCTAATTCGTCTTGTGTATTTATAATTTCATCCGCAAAACCATATTCTTGAATTTCAGAACCGAATAAATAAGTTTCTTCATTCATTGCGTTTCTTATTTCTTCTTCAGATTTTCCAGTTTTTTTAATATAAGCGTTAGCCAACATTTTTGTCATTGACTCAAGCATTTTTGAATACTTTTCTACTTCTCGATAGTCTCCCATTACTCCGCCAAGAGCGTTATGAATCATGAAAACCGAATTGTCATAAGCAGTTACGGAATCGGCAAACATTGCAATATATGTCGCCATGCTTGCAGCTTCGCCCGTAATTTCACATTTGATTTTACCTTTATAATTTCGCATAAGATTTGTAATTGCCAAACCCTCCGAAATAAAACCGCCCGGAGAAGAAAGAAGGAATTTAACGTCTTCACCGTTTGCATCTTTCAATTGGTCTCTTATATCTTGAGCGTAAACGTCCCAACCGATTACACCATCAATAAATATTTCTTTCATTATTTATTACCCCCATAATTAAACAAACCATACCAAACCGAAACGAACCCGCACAAGCCTAACGTTAGTGTAGAATCTGTCAAGCTAAAAAAACTTAAAATAATTGACACGATAACCAACGTCAATAAAATCCATAAATATATATATGGCGGATATGGTTTATTACTTTTATAAAACATCTGTTTGAATAACGTTTTCATTTTGCTAAACACTCCAAATAAAGATTATATTGTTCTCTGTTTTCTTTATTAACAACTCCGTTTTCAAAATATAACTTACTGCATTTCAATATTTTTTCTTCTTTAAGTTTTCGTTTGTCTGCCTGCTCGACTGCATTGTAAACTGTGCCGATATGAGCGGCGTCTTTTACTCCGCCCTGTGCATAAAACTTCAGCGTAGTATAGTAATCAGATCGCTCTAGGTCGATATGATCGCCGTCTTTCACTATAACTGGCTCAAAAGACGTACAACGTGCAAGCATTGAAGGGAAAAATATCAATGCAATTAGTATTCCGATAATCGGCAAACTTGAAATTGACAGTTTGAGTATAGAATTTGAAAACTCTCTTAGTGGTTTAAGAAGTAGTTTTAACATCATAGGACTCCTTTAGTTTTTCGTTCACATCATATAATTTTCTGTCGTTAATCTCTGCCTGCTTGCCCTTATTTGTCTGTGCAACTGGACGATAAAACCCGACCACTCTAGTATAAACTTCGCAAGGTATTCTATTCATTTATCCACCTATATAAAAATAATGTCAAAAGCTGATTTTCTATTTCTTGAATTTAACTTACAAGACACATGAACCCATTCTACATCACGCCTCTTTTCAAATATCAATTGATCATAATCAAGATCAAGTTCTTTTATCTTGTTGAATATTTCTCTTGCTGATAATTTATTAGATATAATGTCGGCAGCTTCTCCAACCATATGCTGTGATGTTTTTGAGCTTCCACTAATAGCATCATTTAAAGCGTCACTTCTAAATCCGCTTGTTATTATTATAGGACCTATTTCATCTCGCAAGGGCTGCAATACTTTATTGACTAAATTCTGTATTGATGGTAGATATTGCGGCGGTATCGAATTGTCAATATTCTCACTGAATGCTGTGTCAGAATACTCAAATTCTGCTAGTTGAAAGTTTTTAGATAGTTTCATTTTTAATACTCCCATGCGTCAATATTTTCAATTTTAAGTTTTTCTTTTGCGTCTTCAATTGTCATAATGTCAATTTTATCTTTTAAGCATTCGTACAATTCGTCTCTCAATTCTCTGCGTTTTTGAAACATTTTGCTGAACCAATTATAATCGTCACCGCCAAGAATTACGGTGCAATTTATAGATAAAGTTTTTAGCAAGCTGAAAATATAAGAAAAAGATTTTTTATTCCCGGTCTTAATCTCTATATAAATATATTTGCATATCGGGATATAAGATATATTTTTTAACCTTTCAATACCATTGTAATTTCTGAAGAATGGAAGCTTGTAATTATGAGCAATATATAATCGTCCCTTTCTGTCAGACATTACATCGTACTCGAATATTTCGCAACCCTCCTTAAGGCCATCAAAGAACCAGTTTTCATTTTTATAGTCGTTATGTGAATTTTTCATTTATTAAACACCCATATTATAAATTGTACGAATCCCATAACCGCACCTGAAACTGCAACGGCTGTAGAAATTATTTTTAGGTTTTGTTTGTTATTTTCAGCTTCGACCATGTCCGGAACATCGTGCTTCAAGATTCTTATTTTTTCAAATATTTGTCCGTGAACTTTTTCATTTTCATTTTTTTCTTCTTTCACGGAATCTTTTAAAGAATCAAATTTTGTTTCTTGCACAATTATTCTTTCCGATAAACCTGTATTCTGTTGTTCAATTTTTTCAATATGATTTTCAAGTTTTTCAAATTTATCATTCATACCGCTTTCAATCTTGTCAAGTCTGTCAAAAACTTTATCGATTGAAGCTGTGAACATTTCTTTATTTATTTCGTTATTCATAAGAGAAGACCTCTCCCTGAATTGTATATATTATCTATTTCCTGTCGGCTTAAAGCATAATCGTAAAGCCTAATATCTTCGACTCTACCGTCAAATCCGCCACTAACAGAAGTTCTTTGAAAAGCTCCGATTACAAAATTGTCTCTATTCGAAATATCTCCAAACCATTTACCATCATTGTCTCCTGTCAGAGTTTCTTCAGTACTGTTAATATAGACTTTATAAGAATCGCCTAAGCTAACTACTACAAAATGATACCAAACTCCTGTAGATAAAGATGTTGTGCCTTCTGTTGTGTAACTGCTCGCACCTTCTCTTGTCAATATTTGAATTATGTTTCCCGAAACAAAACGAATTGACCAGTAATAATTGGTGCTTGCTTCGTCGCTTGATGTTATTATTGCTCTATTATCAAAAGAATCTATATTAGCCAAGAAAGATAAGGACCCTATTAGCCCAGTTGGCTGGGCTGTTGTTCTTAGTCTTTGTCCACTACCATCAAAGTCATAACACTTTCCGATTTTTCCAGCTTGATTTACCGTTGCGTTTATGTTTGTCAGCCTAGAATTATCCATGCTGTCATTTACATCTGTACCATATTCTTCTTGTAACTTCCAATGATTAACGGGAGGCTTTCTAGTCGGATAAGATCTTACAAAACTTTGGGAATAAGTTCCTTCACCTTCATTGTATATTGCCATTATTTCCTGCTCAGTTAAAGCCCTGTCATAATACCTTACATCTTCAATTAAGCCATCAAAAAACCCTTCTTGAGTCCCAGACCTTTCTAACGCTCCAATTAAAGTTGTATCGAAATCAGAAGAACTATTAAACCAGCGACCGTCATTATTTCCTGCTTGTATCGTTATGGTTTCTGCCACACCGTCAACATATAATTCATAAGCTGATCCGGTAGACTGTACCACTACAAAATGCCAATTATCATCGTTTATCTGGGTATTACCGTAAAGTGCATTTGTTGTAAACCCACTATTCAAGCCCACAAAACCTATAAATCCCGTGTTTCGTGTTTGGAAACCATAAAGTTGCCCTGCTTCGCTAGTATCTGTCAAGCACCCTATAGTTGTGTTTTCTTCTGTTGTCGCTGTTTTAATCCGTGCACAAAAAGCCCCTTGACTATCGTTAGGTAAAGGGGCTTCAACTCTTAAATAAGCAGTCGTCCCATTAAAACTATAGGCTTTGTCAATCTTTCCCGTCTGATCAACAACAGCATTGGAATTAGTCAGGGTTAATGGGTTATCCCCTGAATCATTTACATCCGTCCCGCTTGCTTCCTGCAATTTCCAATGATTAACAGGGATTAAGTCATTCACTTTCAAGTAATCCCCGTTTTCATCTTCCCGGTAGAGAGTGGAGCCTTTGAAGAAACTTCCCATGATTACACCTCCACCCATGCACTTAGTGTGGCATTATATAAAAACTTAGCCTCAAGGTCGGTGTCATAATACTCTTCTCCGCCAGACATTCCGGTTAATGCGAGTCTCTGCACCGTAGTGCCTGAGTTGGGTTTAAAGAATTTAGTACTATCAGTTAACTCTATAGCTTTAAAGTTATAAGCATCAGCTTCCATAGTTACAACTAATTCAACCGTTGTTTCTGAACCGTTTGATTCAGTCCCACCCCTTTCTGCTGGGTTTTGAATTTCACCACCGATAGCGTTTTCTGAAAGGTCAGTTAGTGCGGGAATATAAATAAGACTTGTAGCAGTTCCGTTCACAGTTCCATCATTACTATTACCTGACAAGTCCGTCCATGAATCAGTTTCAGTCCCTGAATATTTGGCGACAGAAACATCATTTACTTTGAAATCAAAATTAAATAATTCATCATGGAAATAATAAGCAGCACTTAGCGAATAATGAGCACCTATATGCATCTCATAATTATTTAATAAAATATCATTAGCGTCTGTAAAATCTAAATAAGTAACTCTATTTGATGTTACTATATAATTACCTGATATATCTCTTGTAATTACTATGTCATTCCAACCACTTGATAATGCAGTACTGGATAATTGTATTGTCCACGCCGAACCATCAGTAGAATATATTACTCTTATTTTATTTGTAGATTCTACACCTATGTGCAATGTATTATAGTCAGTAGTCCCAATTGTCACTAAGCTTGTTAATGACCCAGCTAAAACATCTTCGGTTAGATTAACGCTAAATCTTATTTCAAATGGCGTTGCAGAAACATCACTAACATTGAAGGCATTATCTGTTACAGAAATATAGTTATTAGTGCCATTGAATTTCATTGCTTTTGAACAACCGTAATCATTATTGTAGTGAAACTCATCTTGGGTATTATCCCATATATTAGTTAAAGTTCCATTTATAGTTCCGTGATTATCGTTTCCAGATACATCATATGTTATTTTCCCTTCACCCTCAGCAAGAGGATATTTTACAACTGATGAGCCATTTACCTTAAAATCAAAGTCGTAGAATATACCTTCATAAAAATCACTGGCGGCATTATAAGTAGTTCCAATCTTCATTACATTATTTGAGACGAACAAGTCTCCAGTATTTGTAAAGGAAAGATGTGTTACTCCGTCAACAGTAACTAAGTAATTTCCGCTTACATCTCTTGAATAAACAAAGTCGTGTATTCCGTCTGTTATTGGAGTTGACCCTGCTTCAAGAATCGTCCAACCTGAACCAGTTGTTGACCCTAAAATCCTAACTAAAGTATCCCCACCGTCATCGGTAAGTCCAAACATTATAGTATTTTGAGAGACTTCTCCTATCGCAACAAAATATACATTATCGGATGAAGGAACTGTGGTAGAATCAATATAAGCACTAAAACTAATTTCAAAAGGTTTGGCTGAAACATCTTTTATATCAAAATCAGTGTTTGGATTAACTGAAATATAATTGTTAGAACCATTAAATGTCAAACAATTACTACCTGTTTTTGTAACTGATTCACTCACAGGTAAAACAGTATCATCCACATATTTTTTATTTGCCACTTGATAATCAGTGATAGGTGCTGAACTAGGAGTAACCGGAAATTGTGAAAATGTATTAACTTGATCCAATAAGGCAACGTTATCAGCCTTGACAGTTTTTCCGCTCCCAGCTCTCGTTTCTATTCCTGTAACTGACCCACAAATAAGATTCAGCGTCGTCCCTGCGGCCTCGCTGATTGCCGTTGTACAATTTATTCTGTTTACGGTTGCGTTTATTGTCGCTCCGCTTGCCGTCAATAACCCTGTTCCGCTACCAGAATCTTCCATGCAATTCACACGCACACACATAGACCCAGCACCGGAAACGCCTGCACCGATACCAGTCCCGGTTATGTCAATTTGATTTGCAATAATTTGCTGTTGCCCTGTGGAGGTAGAGCCAAACCCGAACCCGTTCTCAACCTCAACCACGCCACACTCAAAGATCAATTCACCGCTTGTTACAAGTGTTCCGTTTGACCCGTTCGTCAAGATCATCCTTTCTGCTCTTACAAGAGCGTTCCCCGTTCCTGCAGATTTTGAAACACAAGTTCCCGAACTTGCCACTAATCTAAACGCCCATAATGCCGTATTATCTGCGACTGTATGATTACCGTCAATTAAAGCAGCCAACCCTAATACTCCAACCCATTCAGGAATAGTTAAATTTTCGGTGTAATCCCCGGCGTCTAAAATATCAATTCTGAATCTATTATCACTCGCTGGAGTTTGAGCACTTGCTGCGGTTATTGCTGCCCCGATTGTTAATTTAGGTTTATCTAAGTATTTACCAGAGTTAGAATCGCTACCGGCTTTACTCACATAAATTATATTGTCTTGGTCTGTTGGTGTATAGCTCCCACCGCCACCCTCTAAAATTCCATTTCCTATAAATGGTATTGATGGTTTAATCATATATCAACCCTCACTTTACCGTCGTTAATTTCACAATAAATATAAATGTCAATATCTGTATCTGATTTAATCTCAACAAAATCATATCCGACGAATATTTTAGCCTCATCAGTTCTCAAAGTTGGAGCAGCTTCTCCGGTCTGTCTATATGTTTGAAAATATGTAGCATTTTCACGCTTCCATATTCCGCCTTTTTTAACACCTGTAGCAACTTTAGTCCATTGATTTTTTGGACAACTTATTGGATCAGGATTTGCCATTTATTGAATCCTCCTCTTCTGTTTCTGTTTCTGTTTCCATTTCTACAACTTGATTTTTTGCATTCCACGGAGTGATAGGTAATTCCTCAAAATATTTTTTATTTTCTGAAATATTATTTTTTGCGTTGCTTCCATTTAATTGGCGGGCAACTCGTTTTATAGTTGTTGCCGACATATCAAGATTTTCTTTTTGAGCTTTCGCTTCTTTTAATGGATCTATAGACGGCATCGGAGCACCAATCCAATTACAATTTAACCAAGCACGGCGTAAAATAGGATCAGAAAATCCCGGACATTGAATACGACCGGCTGCAACTTCTTCATTCAACCATGCCTCATAAATAGGATTGTTAAAATCAGAATTCATTTCTTCTTGTCTGATTTGGCATATCCGCCAAAAAATTATAAAACTTGCACGGCTTGCCGAATAGTTAGCATTAAATTTCATTAACAACATTTCAACAGGCATTCCCATTGACGCCGATAAATGAGATACGAACGCATTTACAAAACTTTCATAGGAATCAACCGCGACACTGTCACCTAGTAGTTTTAAATCCTCACCTTCATTAAGATTAAAAACCGCAGTACTTCCCGGAGTTTGGACGTTTGCCTCTGGTAATGCACAATATTCAACTGATGGTAAGTCGTTTTCTGAAGCAACGACAATTTCAGAACCCGTATCAAAAACCTGTTTTTTTACACCTGCGGGCGTGCTTAACATATCCTCGAAAGGATTGCTTGACGGATTATCTGCCGACGGTTTGACATACATCGTCATATTAGATTGATTTATCGCTTTTTTAATCTTTGCAAGACTAAAATCCGTTATGTTTTGAAATTCTTGTAATGCGTGAGCAAGCGGGGAAATACCTCTTTGTTGACCTGCAAACTCGGGACAAAAACCATGTAGCATAAAAACACGTTTTGACCGAACTCCAACACGTGGAACTTCTACGTATTTATATGAGTAATCAGAATTACGCATAAATACCTTATATGACGTTTCGCGACCCCTTGAATCTCTTGTAATTCCATCGTCAACATAGTAATTATTATAACTTGCCGTATAAGCATCACCGCGTATTTGGTCCGGATCTATAAACTGTATTTGTAGGGGATTTATCGCGTCTTTATCTGCGACATAATATAATCGCGTGAAAATATCACCGTCGCGTTCTGAAAATTTAGAATATAATCTTTGGTTTTGATAAAAATTGTTTGTTTCTGTTCTATCTGATTTTTTCGACATCGCCCATAAATGAAAACGCGACTCAACATCTTCAGCCCATTCCTGTAATTTTTCTTTATCAATTCCCAATATTTTTGCATCGGGTGTAGGCTCTAATTTCAAACCAACGTCAACAACAGAATCTGCAAAACGATTTATGAGTGCTTGAGCATGTACGGACTCATGGGAAATGGTTCTTGCATTTTGACGTGTCCGATAATGGTCAACAACGTATCCCTCACCATCTCCAGATATACCATAAGCGTATTTTGCACCGCCTGAACCGGACGAACCGCTATAACGTCTTGAATTATACATCTTAACGTTTATAACTTTCTTGCCTATTGATTTTATTTTATCAAAAAATTTCAAATTATCCGCCCGTCGCTCTGATAATTTTTTCTACGCAAATTCATGTTTACAATTCCACCGCCGTTAAGCTGTTTGTATGCTTTTTCAATTTGTGATTCGATTCTTTCAATCTCATTTGATACTTCTTTTAATGATCTGTAGTTAGTAGATTGTGAACCTTCTCCGGAATCAAATTTATATGATGAGACACCGCTCGAAATCATAGTTTCATAAGCGGTGTAAAGTGTTTCAAGCTGCGATTCAAGCCTTGAAATCTTAGTCAACAATTGTGTTCGCCTCGCGGGCGTTATACAAGCCATGTTGGACACTAAACACACCCTATATATTTTGTCAAGTTTTTTTCTTGACATTTAACGTTTTTTTTCGTTAGTGGGTATATGGGAATAAAAGAAAAGAATTTAATAAATGAAACATTGTTAAACCTACCAAAAAATATGCGTATGTTTCGCACTAATAGCGGAATGGGTTGGACTGGTAACATTATAAACAAAACAAAAACATCAATTACAATTCAAAACCCGAGGCCGTTTCACGGAATGCCGAAAGGTTTCCCTGATTTATTCGGTTGGGAGTGCGTGGAAATTACACCCGATATGATAGGACAAAAAATTGCAGTTGCTACCGGATATGAAGTTAAAGCGACTGGAAAACTTAGAAAATGTCAGGAAAATTTTAAAAAAATGTTTGAATCATTCGGCGGAGTGTTTAAAGTTATTAGATAATGAGAGCCTCGCCATGACCGACTTGAAAGGGACAATCTCACCTTTAGTATCTATAAGGGTACGTTTTGAAAAAGCCACCTTATATTCAAACGTCAACTTTCTTTACACTTTTTTAAAAAAAATTGCTGGATGAAGCTCCAGCGGGCTTTTAAATTTACTTAAATATCTTTATCTGACAGCAATTCTAATAAAAACTTACGACCTTTACCTGTCCATAGTCTATGATAAACAACTTTACCAGAATCAAGAACTTGTTCTTTTAGTGATATGTAATTTCTATCTGAATAATCAGAATATAATACCCAAGAATTATTTGATTTATATTGAATTTTCATTTCAACTAGTGTTTTATTTAATTCTTGTGCTGATTTCATATTTAATTCTTTTGCAATTTCTGTAGATGTGTATGTCTTAGTATAGTCATGTACTAACAAATTTATAGTATTATCTCTTTCTTCAACTTTCTTTCTTAGTTCTTCAACTTCTTCATTTATATACTGAAAGGCTTTTTTTATCGTTTCAGCTTTTTCTAATTTTGTCATAACTACTTTGCCAGTACTGGCAATGCTATTATTGTGTGAATTTTTCAAATCTTTATTTATTAAACCAGCTTGATATTCACTTATATAAGTCGTTTTGCCTTTTACTTTTATTTCAGGAAAAATTCTACTTATAGAGTTGTGTATCGTTCTAATAGGAATGCCAGTCATTTCAGAAAATTCCCTTACTGAAATATAATTTTCATTTTGTCTTGTAATTTCTTGCATATTTACCTCTTTAATTTTCATAATAAAAAAGCCCTGCTAACCTATACCACCGTTTGGTGTCGCACCGTATAGATTAACAAGGCTTTATATTTTACCTTTTTAAGTAATATATCAGGGTGCGAGTCTCATATATTACTTAAAATTATGTAATAACAATATACTAAAATTAAGTAGAAACGTCAACTTTTTTTCTTTTTTTTCTAAAAACCCCGCCATTTTTCAGACGGGGAAAAGAGAGAAAATGAAATAATGTCATTTATACCGACCTCTCTAATATGTCAAGTACAAAATTATGGTCAATAGCTCTCAATTGGTCATGTGTGACTTTGTCTTTATATTTCATACGTGTGTCTTGTACTAAGCTATCTAAATAAACGTCACCCGCACACATATTATAAACCCGACAATCTAATGCTTCATCTTGTCTATTCCCAGAATTAAATCCGCCATCACTGGTTTTTTCGGCAGCAGTCAACATATTAAAATAATTTTCGTTATATTCAATAGGGAAGTCACAAAATCCAGGTCTTTGATCTGTCAAAATGTCAGAATCTAAATCACGTGGTATTTTTAAATTTTGGTAAATCTTTTCTTTGTAAAAAATCGTATTTATCTGATATAAATAATCGTTACCATCTTTTACAATCCTATAACGTCTCAATTGTCCAGTCACTTCATCTTTTTTTTCATCTTTACGAGTTTTAAGTTTATAAAATCCTTTGATCGGATATGTATTATTCCAACCAGTGCAAAAACTTTGAACAACGTTTTGAACCTCGGGCGACTGGTCTCCCGAATCAATAAATATAATTTTTGTGTCGTATTTTCTCCGTCCTGTTTGATCGTAAAAAATTAAATCTGTTTTTTCTGCCCAGTCTTGTAATTTTTTAAACGCCCCACTATAAGGGTCATTAACTCGACCATAAAAACGCAAATATCCAATGGAAGCAGTCCGCCAACTTCGCCCATGTCCTAAAATTTCAAGTTCAATTCTCGGTAGTTTTGATTTTTCAAGATATTCTTTATCCTCGGCTTGCAAAATTACTTGATCTAATTCTTCATTACTCATTTGCCTATAACGTTCTGCCCCTTGTTGAACGTCTGCCCCGATTGTTAAATACAACACTCCCCTTGGTACTGTTAAGGATTTATAACTACCCCGATTTTCAATTATTTTTTCTACACGTGGACGGCTTCCAATATCTCGATAAGGCTTTCCGCCGGTCAAATTCCAGAAACCTTGTCTTGATATTTGACCGTTAAGCATTTTATTATAATCAATAGCAACGTTATACCAACTCTCAAAGTTTGACATTAAAGTCGATACTTGAAAACTTCTTACATACGGATTAGGTTCAGCAGTTTTAATCCAACTACCATTTTTAAGCATGTCGAATTTATATTTGTCTGAAAATCCCTTATTGCACTTTTTACAAATATATTCAACGGATTTTTCAACAACAACATCCTTTGAAGTTTGCCAAGTCAATCCATATCCATCACGGCCGAAAATAACAATCTCTTGCATTTCACCGCATAACGGACAAGGCACATGATAATAACATTGATCGCCAGTTAGAAACAATTTATAAATTAAAGACTCATCGTAAGTGGTTGGTGTTGATATTCCTAATATTTTCCGTTGACTTCCCCACTGTTTCGCACGCGCCATCATGTTATCCCACGCTGAACCCTGACCCGCTGCCAACTGTTTGGGATACCGGTCAATCTCATCTGCAATAATGATTCGTTTTGTGTCTGATGATAACTGATTTATACTCCCAGCCGTTGCAATATCGATAACTCCACCTGGATAAGTTTTCGTACTGGTTTTGTTTCCAGATCTTTTATTCTGTTTGTCTTGATTTTCGGGTTTAAACTCAACTCCCATCGATAAAACGCGTGGCTCATATTCACGTTCAAGCCACTTCTTAGATGATTCTTCTGCACCAGTAACATAAAGTTGCTCGGCTGGAATTTCGGTTGTATAATAACTTGAAATAATACCGGAAGTATAAGATTTCCCAAATTGAGAAGCTGCCATGATATAAATTTCTTGCGTTTCTGATTGAGGAGACATTTCACGCATAATTTCAACCATGTAAGGAGCTCTTGAATTATCGTGTCGTTGACCTCGAAAACGCCCACGCGAAATTGTCGTAATTGTAGCATATTCATCTATCGTTAAATTACGATATTTGACAGGTCGCTCAGAAAACAACTTGTAAATCTTATCAATGTCGGTTTGAGAATATTCGATCATTTTTGCTGTTGCTCTTGAATTTCTTGAATACGTTTTTTTATATCTTCAATCGCGTCAAATATTATTCCATTTATTGAATTATTCCAATCCTCGCGAATTTTATTTGTTACTTTTCCAGATTTAACAATTTTCATTCCTGTATCGTCTAAATATGAATTACCCAAACGTTTTAAATTATCGTGTACCTTGTCAAGGTACAAAAATACATAAGTGTCAACTAATTCATAATCTAATAATTTACCCCTAAATTTTGCATTCTTTAATTCTTGATCGATACGTTTTGCTTCTTGCAATCTTGCACGCTCAACAATATATTTAACTGCCGCTTCCTCGGGTGAGTTTGTGTCAAATTCTGTTGACGGTAAATTTTCGGATTTATATTGACGCGTTGCTAAATATCGACG
>Ga0272440_1002172_pt1 | contig 15510 bp, 10 predicted proteins | sample SSMMMBAug17_FD_192440 | JGI IMG/M metagenome (GOLD analysis project Ga0272440, IMG submission 192440) | Marine sediment archaeal communities from Little Sippewissett salt marsh, Falmouth, MA, United States - SSM-MMB-Aug17 | ecosystem: Environmental > Aquatic > Marine > Wetlands > Sediment ... | reverse complement strand
GACGATGAAGACGATGAAGACGATGAAGACGATGAGGTCGCAGAAGATGACGATGAAGACGATGAGGTTGAAGACGATGATGATGACGAAGATGATGAAATAAAACGTCAAATTGAAGAAATGAATGATTCATTAAAATTCAAAAGAGGAATACGACAAAAAAGCCAAGAATCCCTTAACTGCCCACTTTGCCATCAAGAAACAATCGTTGAATTGGAAACATCTTCACACAAAACGTATTACTCATGCAATAATGATGATTGTAAATTTATAAGTTGGGATAAACCAATTGACCATAAATGCCCAAATTGTGAAAATCCATTTCTTATCGAGGTAGAAATTGATGGTCAGTCAATTTATCAATGCCCAAATAAGAATTGTGATTATCAAATCAATAAGGATGATGTCACTGATGAGACATTTCTAACCCCTCTGAATTCATCGGAAACAGATAGTCCGGCGCCAAAACAAAAGAAAAAACGAAAAAAACGCGTACGTAAGGTTAAAGTACGCCGAAAATAGCGGCAAGTGCATTTGTTAGGTTAACAAAATCATTTACAGTCAATGTCTCAGCCCTTCTGATGGAATCTATATCTGCTTGATGAAGGGCTTTTTTTATCATTGAAGACTCATAAGAAAGGCCGCTGCGTAAAGCGTTATAAATCGTTTTTCGTCGCTTACCAAATGCGGCCTTGACTACCTGAAACAACGCATTTTCATTGTGAACAGGCTGATCAATTTTATTATTAAATTGTATCTGAATGACTTGTGAATCAACTTTTACGCGTGGAAAAAAATCACATCCTTTTATTTCTATCAAGGACGTAATCTTTGAACAATACTGAAGCATCACTGATAATCGGCCATAGGCTTTGGAACCAGGTGTGGAGCAAATACGTTCGGCCATTTCTTTTTGAAGCATGACAATCGCTTGCGAGATTCCCTGTCTTTCTTTGATCAGTTTTACAATGATTTGCGAGGAAATATGATATGGCAGATTCCCTATGACAATCCAACGTCCATGATCTTCCGGTAAAAAAGCGTTTTTGGACATAATTGTAATAAAAGGCATTTTCAAAATATCTTCATGAATCAAATCAACATTTTTAAGATCTTTATTTTTCAATTCAATAGAAAGCAGCTCCAACAAGTGACTGTCTATATCAATGGCAAACACTTTATTCGCAACTCTGCCCAATGGCAATGTTAACGCCCCAAGGCCCGGACCAATTTCAATAACACGATCCATATTGGAAATACATGAAAGTTTGACCATTTCCTGGGCAATATTCGGATGATATAAAAAATGTTGTCCCAGTGATTTTTTCGCATATCTTCGGGCTTTCTGGAGAATGGTTTTTGGATTTTTGGGCGGCATTTCAAAAGGTATCATGTCGTAAAACTCTGGCCAACAATTTTATCAGGATCCAGAACCATAACTAGATGCGATTCATACCTGAGAACATTTAAAACTGGAATTTTTTCATCCATCATGTCTTGGGCGTGATTGGAAGTCATCTGCGATATATCGGCAACACGGGTCACTTCATCTGCTGTAATGCCATACAACTTTTCTTTGTGATGTAACACGATCATTCTGTTGTCTGGATGAATGGCTTGCTCTGGCAAGTTGAAACGTTTTCGAAGATCCATTACCGGAATGACCTGCCCCTGCAAATCAATCACACCCATCATCCATTCTGGTGCGTCTGGCACTTTTGCAATGGCCACCATTCTCAATACGCGATCCACATAATCCAAAGGAATGGCATAGTGGTTTTTATCCAGACGAAAGCAAACAAGATGCTGGTTGCTCAATTCCTTCATTATGAATATCCTGCCTGTATTTGTTTCTGAAAACCAAGGGTAAACCAGAATGTTGACCCTTTATCAATTTCACTGACAACATTGATGTCCCCGCCCATTAACTCCACCAATTTTTTGGAAATAATCAGCCCCAAACCTGTACCACCATACTTTCTGCTAACTGATGCATCAACCTGTGAAAACAATTTAAACAAATGTCTCATGTCTTTTTTTAGAATACCAATACCTGTATCTATAATTTGAAACGCCAAGATTGTTTGATCAGGCGTATCCTTTTGAACGCTCACACTCATATGTATTTCACCAGATTCTGTAAATTTGATTGCATTATCCAGCAGGTTGGCTATGATTTGTTGCAGGCGAATAGGATCGCCATATAACTTTTCAGGAATATTTTCCGCAAATGTATGCGCGAATTGAAGCGATTTATTTTGAGCCCGGATCTCAAAAACTTTCAGAATTGTATAGATGGTTTGTTTGACATCGAATTGTGTTATACGCAATTCAAGTTTACCCGTATCCAGGCTGGAATAATCCAGTAAATCATTAATCAATGACAATAAGTCACGTGCAGAACTCTGAATAATTGTTACGCACTGAAGATAACTATCATCCAGTCCCAAATCTTCCAAAATTGTCGCCATCCCCATAATACCATTCATTGGTGTGCGCAATTCATGGCTGACATTCGTGAGAAATTCACTTTTCGCCTTGTTGGCTTCGTCAGCCAATATGGCTAATTTTTTTAAGTCTTTATTGGCTTCATTCAGCTCCTTTGTTCGCGCAATAACACGTTGTTCCAGTTCTTCATTTTGTCTGATAATTTTTTGCGCCATTTGATTGAGTACTTTGACAAATTGATCAAATTCGATATAGGATGTTTTGTTTTTTTGTTGATCATATTGCCCCTTAGAATAGGATTCTACAATGTCGCCCAGCTCTTCAAATGGTTTTTTTAAAACCACTTTTAGAAAAAATCCAGTTGTCAGGGAAATCATCATTATGGCAACCAGTAACGTGAGCATGCCGGAGACAAATAATTCTTTATTCTTTTGTGTGAGATATTCTGAGGAAACATCCATTTCAATCCTGCCAATTTTTTCCTTATTATAAAACACTTTCCACTGAAACTGAATGGCATTATCACGTTTCTTTTTTTGATCACTAAACAATACACGATTCATTTGATCAACAATAAGTAACCGACAAATCATATTGTGCTGCATATAGGATGTACCAATTTGTTGAATACTATCCCGATCAATATCCCAGATCGGTATGCTTAAACTTGATGTTAAAAGCTTCTGATATTCTTTGGCCTTTTTAAACAATATTTCTTTGGATTCATTTTTTTTCGTAAAATAAATGGCCGAAACAAAAATAAAACAAATTAAGGCAATACATAACACAAGCCTGGATGATAAATGCCTGGAAATGGATTTTTTCTTCTCTTCTTTTCCTGATTTTTGCTTACCCATAGAAAACATGCGGATTACTGTCCTGTATATTGATCAATAATAGATTGATATTTTTTGCTTTTAATGAAATTTTTCAGTTGTTCGTTGAATTTTTTCAACAAATCCATACTCTTTTGATTCTTTTTATTGACAATTAATTGCATGGATTTTCGATCCAGCGGTTTCTCCAGACTGCCAAACATCTTCACATTTTCAGGAAACGAAGTTTTTATCAATTCCCATCCAACCATCTCATTTAAAGGTAATAACTGGATACGCCCTAAAAATAATTTTTCAAGGGCCATTTTTTCTTTTGCCGAATAGTCAACATTCAGTTTTGCCTTTTTGAATTGTTCTTCGTAGTAATATCCGATTACACCACCTATTTTATACTGCCTGAGGTCAATCAGCTCATTATAAACAAAGGTTGGTTTTTGTCCGGATTTTAAGCAATAAAAAAATTTGGTTGTTGAATAAGCAATATCATCAGAAAATGCAACTTCCCCGGCACGTTCCTCAGTGTATGAATAGGGATAAGCCGCCCAAACTTTATCCCATAGAACATTCTGATAACATCGTCTCCATGGATAAAATTTGATTTCTATGTCCATATTCATTAACCTGATCACTTCAGTGACAATCTCAGAAACAAATCCTTTATGCTTCATTGATTCACCTGTGTAAGGCGGCCATTCACCAGTTACCAGGACAACTTTTTCAGCAGCAAAAGCAAAATGGCCAGCAAGTATAATCATGATCATTAAAGTATAGATCTTTCTCATATGCTCCTCTCATGTTCGGGCTAAAGCCCACATCTTTAAATGTGGGACACCTAACTCTAAAGATGTGGACTCCAGTCGTTTAAAACGAACATAATACAAAAGGGATAACTTATTTTCAGGGCTTTACTTAGCGAATACCTGTTCTGCGCAGCGCGCCTGAAGAAAAATTCTTTTTTGTAAAATTAATACTAAAATCAAACATTAGCGATTCATTATCCAAATTGGTTGCCAGATATCGTCCCTCTGTCAGATCGTGGTATACATCCAATGTGGACCATATGAGTGGCATTTCATAGTAATTGATCTCATGCGCCAATAACACGCGCCACAATTGATTTTTCGAATTGTACATTTCAGCAGCGACAGCAGCCCAACTGTCTTCATCAAGATAGAATCTCCTTTTATGATATATATGTCTGTGCCCTTTCTTTAAAGTGGCTTCGACAATCCAGACGCGATGCAACTCGTATCGAACAAGTTCAGGATTGATATGTCCTGGAAATAAAATATCCTTATATTTCAGGTTCTTGCTATGAAGTTGATAACAATTGTATGGAATATATACCTCTTTTTTGCCCATCAATTTCCAGGTATAGCGATCCGGGGCGCCATTGAAAAAATCCCAGTCATCTGTGGTTCGGAGACCATCAGATGCGGTTCCAGGATAATCATAAGCGGCATTGGGCGCTCTTCGGACTCTTCGTTCTCCGGTTTTATAAATCCAGGCATTTCTCGGCCTTTTTTTCTGATTCAAATAGTCATGGATCAAAAGTGCTGTGCCAGTCAATCGTGCTGGAGCGGTCAACATTTGTAAAAAATATCCCATAATGTTCTTTTTTTCGAGTGTTGCCCTGTCCATTTGAGGATCAGCATAGCTGATTAACATGGTTTCAATCATTTTCATAATAATGTAATCGCCATCTTTTGTCGGGGCAGCCTGAGCGCCATATTTTTTTACAGTCTTTCCTCTATAATGGACAAGATGATTCCAAATAACTTCAAGACCATTTTGAGGGATGGGAAATGGGCTTGTGGCTCTAGCGCCTTTGATGCCATTGCCATCAGCGACCAATTGTGCAGTAGCGGCGTTTTTAATACTTTCATCATAGACCCATTGTGGAAGGGATGCCGTGCGATGGGTTGAAAAAACATTCATTTGAAATGTTTTGGGATATTTTTTTAGAAGCGCAATCATGCCATCAGTTAATTTATTCTGATATTGGGCATAGTTTTCATGGGTAATTGTAAATAATTTATCTTTTGTTTTGAATGGGCAGGGATGAAAATCACCTGCCTTGTAACCGGATGGCACCTGATATGCCTTTGGAAACAGCTTTTGAAGTTTTTGCTCAGATTTTGGAATGACCCCACCTTCCCATTTGGGAATAGTACCATCATTATTTCCTGCTCTGATTGCACCTACCGGTGTGAGCGGCGTGTCTGTTAAACCAAGTTTTTTTGCTTCGTCTGTGCTTACTTTTGCATAAAGCACAACAGGACTGCATATCAGCAGACAGCATATCATTATTTTGATAAAAGTTTGCATACGTTCTCCCTGATTATTGGCCAAATAGAATTGAATTGATTAAATGTGTTTTAACCGCTCAATTTTGAATTTGGCCTGTTAAAGGATGCAACACAAATTAGTTGCAAGTGATTTAATGAATAAGTGTGAGCTGCACCAAAAGCAAATAGGTTTGCTTTGATGTCCAAACATGCTACACCCAGAAAATCAATAGTAAAAAAAACGCCTGGATTTTGGAACCAGATCAAGATATGTTGTATTTACAAAAATAGTAAAAAATTACCGCATTTTCATTCCAAACTTTGCCTCCCAAATCTATAGATTTGGGGGCTTCAATAAATGGAATACTTATTTTTCGAGCATTCCTTATTTGCTGGAAAAGTAAATTAGCAACAATTATCAAGGACTACTCATATATTGGGGAGTATACCCAACATCCAAGCAATATCCGATCATCCGGATAATATATCATACATTGGCCATTCATGACTGTTCCGCAGGTGATCACACAGGGACATAAATCATTTAAATCTTTTTTAACAGGAAAATTCATCGTAATACGTTTATAGTCCTTATTCGTTTGAAAAACAATTTCAGGTTGATGACTATGACCACGAAACAATATAGCATTTTTCCCCAGGGAATTAAAGCAAAGATTTATCAAACGTGAATTTAAATTTTGAATCATACAGGACAGCCCAAGCTCGTTGACAAAAGGCAGGGAATGAGCAAAAAAGAGTTGATTCGTTTGTAAGACCAGCGGCAATGATTGTATATAATCACGTGTCCTTTGATCAATCTCAGGGTTATCAACTAAAGAGAGGGCATGATCGTTATTTCCTCTAATCGCAACAATATTATATTTTTGAATGACTGAAATGCATTGATCAGCTGTGTGAATATGCACTGTATCGCAAATATCCCCCAAATGAATTATTGTTTTACATTGTTTTTCTTGTAAATATTGAATTGTTTGCGAAAGCTGTGCCACCTGTCCATGACTGTCTGAAATAATTCCAATAGCTGAATCTGTTTGAAAATTCATCGACCTGATATGGGGCATTGCAATATGGCTCCAGGTGCAACTACGTTCGAGGTAATGAACGCAGTTGCAGTCAAAATTCATTACTAAAGGGAGCAGGAGATCGGTTCTTTAATTGTCATGACAACATCAGCAACAGTTGTGCCCTTTCCTTTTTCATGGACCAGTAGTGGATTAATATCCAGTTCTTTTATTATTGGATGATCAATAATCATCTGGGACAATCCGACAAGCAATTTTTCAATGGCTTCAATATCAGCAAAAGGTCGCCCGCGAAAACCATTCAACATTGGATAGCCTTTTACGCCGCGGATCATACGTCGCGCATTATTTCTTCCAAGAGGCGCCAGTCGAAATGCGATATCTTTAAACAGCTCAACAAATATGCCGCCCAGACCAAACATGATTGAGTGCCCACAATCGCCTGGATTTCGATTAACGCCCAGAATAACTTCAGTTCCGGAAGGGGCCATTTTCTGAACCAATATGCCATCAATTGAGGCATCTGATTTGTAGGCAAGTGCGTTTTTCATGATTTCATTAAATGTTTTTCTTACGTCTTCTTCTGTACTAATATTTATTTTCACGCCACCGGCATCTGTTTTATGCAAAATATGTTGCGAAACAATTTTCATGACAACCGGATATCCAATATCACCGGCAATACGCACAGCATCAGCTTCAGTTGAGGCCAATGCCATGGGTAATACGTTGAATCCATAGCATTTTAGAATCTCACCACCTTCAAGTTCACCCAAAGTCTCCTTACCTTCTGCATGATATTTTTCAATCAGTTGTCTGGCTTTTTCGGTATCATGGGTAAGTTGATATTGAGGCAATTGTCTTCGGTTAAGCCATCGCGTGGCCATATAAAGTTTACCTAAAGCAGCGGCCGCATTTTCCGGGAATGTGTATACAGGAATTTTATGTTTTTGAAGCAGGTTCACGCCTTCAGAAACATCAACAATGCCCATAAAACTGCATACAATCGGTTTGCGAGATCGTTGTGAAATATCAACGATTGCCTGAGCTGTTCCAATGGCATCTGTCATGGATTGCGGGGTCAGAATTATTAACGCAGCGTCGACATCAGCATCACTGATCACTGTTGCCAATGCGTTCTCATAGCGATCTCGGGTTGCATCACCAATCACATCAACAGGGTTATGGAAATTAGCGGTTGCAGGCAGGTATTTGCGAAGTTCATCAACAGTGTTTTCTGAAAACTTTGCCAACTCCAGGCCGGATGAAACAGTCATGTCAGTGGCGATAATACCAGGTCCTCCTGCATTTGTAACGATAGCAACGCGGTTGCCTGTTGGTATTTTTTTACTGGCAAAGGCTTCGGCATAATCGAATAATTCGTTCACAGTGTTGCATCGGATAATGCCGGCTTCACTGAATATGGCGTCATAATAAGCATCAGGGCCAGCCAAGGAACCTGTGTGAGAGGATGCCGCTGCAGCGCCTGCTGCTGATCGGCCTGATTTTATGGCCAGTACCGGTGTTGGTTTTTCCCCATTGGTCATTTCCTGCACGGCTTCGATAAATTCATCGCCTGAGCGCATCAGTTCTTCCATGTAAATCATGACAACATCTGTATTTGGATCTTTATGATAATATTTCAACAAATCCAATTCATCCACATCCGCTTTATTACCAATGGAAATAAACTTTGAAAAGCCAAACCCCCTGTGTGCTGCAAAATCAAGAACTGCTGTACATAACGCACCACTTTGAGAAATAAAAGAAATATTCCCCTGATTCGGCATTCGTGCTGAAAAACTGGCATTCATTGATATTTCTGGCGCAGGATTGATGACACCAAGACAATTGGGACCAACGAGCCGAATACCTGCCTCTGCACAAATTTCGGTTATTCGATTTTGAATTGTAACCCCCTCTCCACCAACTTCCTTGAAACCTGCCGAAACAATTATGATTCCCTTTACACCCGATTTTGCACAATCCTCAACAGCCTTTAACGCGACCTTAGGGGGCAGGATAATCATAGCCAGATCAATCTGTTCTGGAATATCTACAATTGATGGGTATGATCGGACAGATAAGACAGACTTTGTCTTTGGATTCACCGGATATAATGTTCCTTGAAAATTTCCACGTAGAATGTTCGCAAAAATATCGTGACCCACTTTTCCTTTCGTTTTTGAAGCACCCAAAACAGCAATTGATTTTGGGGAAAAAATGGCTTCTAACCTATCCATGCTTTCTCCTTTATTAAATTATTTATTGAATATTAATCATTGTTATAGTTATCAACCTGATCATCATTACCTTTTCATATTACAGTTTCTTATATATTTTTCAAGAACAAATTTTGCCTTCACGCATTTTTAATAAATTCTCTACCTACGCAATAAAAAAATTAAATTAATTATTGCAAAAAACGATTGTTTATTGTTTAGTGATAGTTTTAATAAAAAAATACGGTCAAGATCATCATCGGTTTCGGTTATTTTCTTGCGCTACTTGTATTACAACTGGAATTCAAATCTTTAGATGTGGACGTCACGCCCACAAGCCCAAAAATAAAGAGGTGGAATATAAAAGAAGTGGCCAAAACGATGATCAAAACCAAAATTTCAAACCCAGGAAATTGTTAAATGCAAAAAACAACCCGAAGACAATTTGTTCATCAAATGGCCACAACATTTGCCGGTCTTACGATTTCAGGGCCATCACTGTTGTTTGCCAGTACCACACATGCCAAAATAGCTGTGTATGCCCCTTCTCACTGTTCATTACCGGCTGTTCATGCGTTTCATAGCAAACATTACAAAAAAAATGGTGTTCATGTTGAACTTGTCTATTGTAAGGAAATGCCAGAAATATTAAAAAAATTATGTGCGGGTGAAGTTGAATTTGCGCAGCTGATGTCGCCCATGATTTTCTATATGCATTCAGGTCAAATGAAAGGAAAACAAATCCCATTAGCAGTAACGCAGGTGCTGGGAACCAATGGTGGAATATTAGGGATTTCTTCAAACTCTAAAATTAAAAAAATTCAAGATCTTGCGGGAAAAACCATTGGCGTACACAGTCCATTGATGGTTCATCACCTCATCATGCGGTTGCTTTTGGAAAAATATGGCCTCACCCAAAAAAACATTCAGATAAAAACAGTTCCCATGCATCTTATTCGACAGGCCCTCATGAATGGCGAAATTGATGGTTTTATTAATCCGGAACCTTTGCCAACGCTATTGGAATCCCAAGCTGTATCCCGATCATTGCTTCTGACACGAATGTTTTGGTTGAATCATCCTTGTTGTTTATTAACCTGCAGGCAATCCTTTTTTGAAAAGAATCAACAGTTGGTTGAGGATGTTACCCGTGCGACAACATCATCCTGTCTGATGCTTGACAACATTTCCATGCGAAAATCACAAATAGAAAAAATTTATACCATTAAAACACCCTTTAATAACATTCCATTGGAAAAGCTTCAACAAGCCTTTGCACCGCGTCGAAGTGATTTTTACCCTTTTCCTTTTTTAAGTGCCGCGTATGTCATTATTGAACAGATGAAAAAGGCAAAGCTATTACCCGAATCTATTAACACAAAAGCAACTGCAAGGGACGTTTTTAAATCGGACTTTTCAATGCGCATGATCAAACAGGCAGGAGCACTGATACCTGGAACCTCCATTCCATCAAGTACAGAGCGTGAAGAAACATTCAAGCTGATTTAGCCAGACACCGAAACTTATATGAATAGAAGGCAATATGAGAAAATACTTTCAACTATATACATTGATACTTTTATTGATTATCTTTTGTTCGGTTGCTGTTTCACAATGGATTTTATCATCCTATTTTGAAAAGCAGTGGATTCACCAAAAACAAACAGAGACCACTCAGTTAATTCAGCGTTTTATTGATGAAAAAGTAAGATACGCAAAAAACTTATGCAATACACTGGTAGAAAATCCTGAAATGATCGAATCGTTTCAGTTTATGAAATTAACAGGTGATGTTTCACTCGTTGAAAATAACATTAAGTCTGCAATTCAAAATACCATCTATCATGTTGCCATCTATAACATTGAAGGCCAATCATTATATTCTACTCAAAAAAGCAGCAGCCCATCGAAACTGGCTTGTTGGGATAAAATCAGACATAATTTCTATAACAAAAAAATATTCCATTGGATAGTTGAATCCTCTGAAATCAGCTTTCATACGATGAGAATGGTCAAGAATGATTGGGATGTCATCGGCGTGATTGATATTTATATTCGTTTTCATCCCACCATGCTGAAAACTATTGTCAAAAATTTTCAAACGTGTCTTTCAGTCCTGGACCGGGATGATCAAATTTTGTCATCAAGCCATACCATTCAATTAGCAAAACCTTATCCAGAAACAATCAAAATTCAGAACAGCGTCCATCGACATTTTACGCACATATTCAAGGCAGCGGAACTGGGCATTAGAATGCTCATATATATTGATGTTCAAAAGGCCATGTCTGAAAGACGCCTACAGATAATAATAACCTTAATTGTTCTTATTGTTGTTTTATGCCTGGCTTTGTTAATCAGCTATTGGTCAGCCGTTCGGATGGCTCAGCCATTGGAACAACTGGCAAAGACTGCCAGAATCATTGCTGATGGCGATTACAGCATACGTGTTGGATCATTTAATACATCCATTTTTGAAATCGAAAGCATTTTAAATGCCTTCAATCATATGATATTTGCTGTGGAAAAGAATATGAAAGAACTTATCAAAGCGCAAAAGGAAGCAGAAGCAGCATCTGAGGCAAAAAGTAATTTTCTTGCAAACATGAGTCATGAAATTCGTACCCCCATGAATGGTGTAATTGGGATGTTGACACTGTTGGAAGATACAGCATTAGATGACAAACAGTCTGAGTTTATAGAGGTTTGTAAAAGTTCAGCAGAAGCCTTGCTGGTTGTCATTAATGATATCCTTGATTTCTCAAAAATTGAATCGGGCAAATTAGATCTGGAATCTGCTCAGCTTAATATTACATCAACAATCGAGCAACTATTGCCCCCGCTGGCAATGCGTTGCCATGATAAAAATCTTGATCTGATTGTTAATCTTGATAAAAATTTACCATCAGCACTAATTGGCGATTCGGTTCGTATCCGACAAATTTTAGTGAACCTTATTGGCAATGCGATAAAGTTTACGAAAACAGGTTCAATCACGCTAATTGTCAAAATTCAAGAACAATCAGAAAGAAATGTTATCATTTATTTTAGCGTTAAAGACACTGGCATTGGTATTCCAGAAGATAAGCAAGAAATATTATTTGAAGCTTTTACTCAGGCGGATTCCTCGATAACCCGAAGGTATGGCGGAACAGGTCTGGGGCTTTCCATTTCTCAAAAACTGGTCTCAATGATGGGTGGAAAAATGGGGCTGATTAGTAAAGAAAATGAAGGCAGTAATTTCTGGTTTACTTTACCCATGAAAAAAGTGGGAAAACCATTGATTTCAACGCAGGAAAGTGAAATTTCCACCCAAAAGTTGCCGGCAACATTCAATTTTGACAAACCCTTTCTTTTGGTTGAAGATAACCCTGTCAATCAGAAAGTGGCTGAAATTTTTTTTAAACGAATGAATTGTGACTGTCATGTTGTCCAAAATGGACAGGAAGCTCTAGACATTCTTTCTGCAAATGACTATTCCCTTGTTTTTATGGATATTCAAATGCCTGTCATGAATGGAATTGATGCCACAAGGAATATACGTGATGCCAAATCTACTGTCAGAGATAATCATATTCCTATCATTGCTATGACCGCCAACGCCATGGAAGGCGACCGAGATAAATATCTTGATGCTGGCATGGATGACTATTTGACCAAGCCTTTAGATATTAATGAAGTCAAAAAGGTATTGGTTAAATATACAATATAGGTTAGGTTGGAATGCTCGAAAAATATGTCACCATTTTTCTGGCATCCCAAATCTAAATTTTGGGACGCCTACAATAGGCATTTCTTAACCAACCGAAAATTTCAGTTTTTCATAGAAATATTAGCACCTGCTGAATAATGAAAATAGGTTGACAAAATTCCGAGATACAACCGTTTGCAAACAATTGTCACTGTCCTTCTAGCAAGACAATACTTGATCTCACCAAACAATTTTTAGTATCTGCAAAAAAAAGGCGCAAATTTTGCAACATAATATCTCTGAATAATTAACAGTATAAAAATAAAACACATTATTGTTATATATTGTAACAGTCAATTCTAACTGTTACATCAATAAAAAGGTGAAATATGGCAGAAATTGAAAAAATCAAGATTGATTCAGGAGTATATTGGGTTGGCATTCCAAAGGCCAATTTATATATTTTGTGCGCATGTCCGGCAGATAGTGTCAAGCACATGATGCGAACCGGTTTAATAAAAACAATCGAACGAGAAGGAATATTTTTTGAATCCGGTCCCAATGCAATATTATTATCCGATGTGTTGGTTCAGAATGGGCATTTTTCCAATCTGGCTGAATTCCCTGTGCTTCAAATGCTATATCGACAGGGAATGATTTTGCCTAATCATCCCAACAACACCGGTATCAAGCCGATGCTCATTGGGATTGAGGAACAAATCAAAGCACATCTCGCATATATTCATCGGGGCAACTATGGCCTTGCATCAGAAGAGGAACTGATTGAAGCGGGTTTATCAGAGACTGAGGCGCGCGATATGATGCGGATGAAATTGCGATTTGCATTCAATAAAATTCGCCCGACAACAGATTTACTCGACACATTGCCTGTTGAGAATGATCCGGTTCACATTCGAAATGATGTCTACGTGCATCGCACCGGCTTTAATACCTATAAATTTATTTACCAAGGCGAATCCGCCACAGTCGATATGAATTTGAAAAAAAATGAACAATATGGACCACCATTTGAGTTGGGATTTCATCAGATCAAGCGGGAATATTTTGCAGTAATTCATTCAGGTCAGGGTGATGGTTGGGACATCAACCGGCCGAGTATGGCAAGCATTCTTATGTTTCAGGGAAATCTTTATCTCATTGATGCCGGACCCAATTTACTTCATACACTCACTGCTTTGGGAATCAGCATTAATGAAATTGAAGGTGTATTTCATACACATGCGCACGATGATCACTTTGCAGGACTGACAACCTTGATTCGCGGTGACCATCGCATAAAATACTATGCAACCAGTCTGGTTCGGGCATCTGTGGCAAAAAAACTTCAAAGCCTTATGACATGGGACTCGGATCGCCTGGATCAATATTTTGATGTGCATCCCCTTGAATTCGATAAGTGGAATAATGTTGAAGGCTTAGAAGTCCGACCTGTATTATCACCTCATCCGGTGGAAAACAGTGTTTTTACATTTAGAGCCATTTGGGATGGGGGGTATTTATCCTATTCTCATTTTGCAGATTTGACATCATTTGATGTTTTAAAAGGCATGATCGCATCCAAACCAGATGAAAATGGCATATCGCAAGAATTTTTTGATATCGTCCAGGCTGAATATCTGACCCCGGCGACATTGAAAAAAATTGATGTTGGCGGTGGACTTATTCATGGAAAAGCGGCAGATTTCAAAAATGATCCATCAGAAAAGATTATTCTTTCTCACACAGCTCAGTCCTTTACAAACAAAGAAAAAGAGATTGGTTCGCGTGCGCCATTTGGCATGGTTGATGTTTTAATATCTACCAATCAGGATCATACCATGCGGTATGCATTTCGATATCTGCATGCTTATTTTCCCTCAGCGCCAATCGCAGAGCTACGCATTTTGTTAAACTGCCATGTCACATCGTTTAATGCCGGGACGATACTGGTCAAACAAGGTGTTTCCAATCCGAATATATATCTTATTTTGACAGGCACGATTGAAATGATCCGATCTGAACAAAACGTTCATCAGATATTATATGCAGGTTCTCTGATCGGTGAATTATCTGGCTATAAAGAAAAGCCATCAAAAGAAACCTATAGTGCATGCAGCTACGTTTGGGCACTTGAAATACCGGTGAATTTATATGCAGAATTTGTGCGTCGGAACAATCTGTATGCTGATATTGAAGCCATGCAAAAAAGCATTGCATTCTTGCAAGATACCTGGCTGTTTGGCGATATGGTGACATATCCGGTTCAGAATAAAATTGCTCAAAAATTAACCATACATTCTTATATTGAAGGGGAAATCATACCGGATAATGGTGATGCCATACTGGTTTTACTTGTGGAAGGAGAGCTGGTCATTCGCTCGGGTGCAGCGCAAATTGAAACAATTACACCTGGAAATTTTTGTCGTGAAGAAACCATTCTTAATGAGGGGGGAACCAATTTTTCGATATGTGCATCCAAAACATCACAGGTCTATTTTATACCTGGCAAAATATTGCTGGATATCCCGGTTGTTATGTGGAAATTACTGGAGACGCATGAAAAACGTCAGCAATATCGGAGTGGGATTTAGAATAATCGTTCCCAGACTCTGCCTGGGAACGATTTCTTGGCAGCTCTGCCGCGTCTTCTGTCAATAAAAGCTTGTGTTTTAAGAAACGCATACCGGACGAGAGAACATAAGCAACTTTTTCAAAAATATATTTTTATTGCTTTCATGTGTGTTTTACATTATTTATCAAATGGGATTGAAACAAATCAAATAGGGTGTATCAAATCATTTTGGAAAAATAGCAATAGATCAATTTGAATCATTCTGTGTGGTGCTTGATACGTCTCATAAATACAAAAAATCAAAATTGTTTTGAAATGGAGGAACTTATATCATAACGTTCCTTCGCATTTCCTAATTATAATTATAGCGAACATCCTGGAGGTTGTTCATGAATACCTTACAACCCACT
>Ga0272440_1002171_pt1 | contig 15512 bp, 8 predicted proteins | sample SSMMMBAug17_FD_192440 | JGI IMG/M metagenome (GOLD analysis project Ga0272440, IMG submission 192440) | Marine sediment archaeal communities from Little Sippewissett salt marsh, Falmouth, MA, United States - SSM-MMB-Aug17 | ecosystem: Environmental > Aquatic > Marine > Wetlands > Sediment ... | reverse complement strand
ATTAATGGTACAAACTCAAAAACACCCCCCTAACCCCCCTCAAGGGGGGAATTCGATCTTGGTAAATTCTTTTCCGGAAATCACCTTAAAATATTTAATATTCTGGCTTATCTAATTTATATTCTTTGATTTTTTTATAAAGAGTAGGCCTGCTTAAGCCTAAAAGCCTTGATGCTTTAGCCTTATTCCAGCCTGTTTTATTTAAAGCATCTAAAATAGCATGAGCTTCGTCTTGAATATTTATAAATTTTCTTTTAACAGGAATAATTCTTTGCAATGAAGGGGTTTTTATTTCAGGGGGTAGATGTTCAACAGTAATAGTTCTATCATTGCATAGAACAAAGGAATGTTCTATTGCATGCTGTAATTCTCTTACATTTCCAGGCCAGTAATACTCCATAAAAATTTTTAATACTTCATCTGAAAGCCCATCAATTTTTTTATTAAAGCTTTCATTGAACTGTTTACAAAAATGAGTAAATAAAAGAGGAATATCTTCAAGACGCTCTCTTAAAGGAGGCATATCAATTTCTACAACTTTTAATCTATAATAAAGGTCTTCTCTAAATTCACCTTTCATAACTTTTTTCTTTAGATCAAGATTAGTTGCGACAATTACCCTAACATCAACTTTGCATGTAGCGGTATCTCCAACTTTTTCAAATTCTCTTTCTTGGAGAACTCTTAATAGCTTAAGCTGAATAAGCGGTGAAATATCACCTATTTCATCAAGGAAAATAGTTCCCTCATGAGCTGCTTGAAATCTTCCAATTCTGTTTCTTATAGCTCCAGTAAATGCACCTTTTACATGACCAAATAGTTCGCTTTCCAGTAAATTTTCAGATAATGCAGAACAATTAACTTTCACAAGTGTTTTATGTGCCCTTGAACTACTATAATGTAAAGCTTTAGCTACAAGCTCTTTACCAGTTCCACTTTCTCCTGAGATTAAAACAGTTGTATTTGTGCCAGCAAGATTTTCAAGTAGTTTATATACTTTTTGCATTTTAACACTTTTACCGATTATTTTATGAAAGCTGTGCTGCTCAATTAATTCCTTTTCTAAATCATGAATTTTTGTTGTATCTCTTGAAATTAAAACAGCTCCAATTACTTCATTTTTTTCATCTTTAAGAGGGCTTGATGACAGTACAACAATCTGGCCTGGTCTTTGATGATGAAGACATTCAACTCGATATTCTTGAATAGTATTTTGTGTAATCAGGGTTTCTTTAATAATGTCATGACATGCTTTATTGCAATGATTAAAACATTGTTCAAAATCAAACCCAATAATATCATTATTTGATACACCGCAAATTTTTCCAACAGCATCATTTGCATCCATTATTTTTATCTCTTTATCAACAGTAACTATTCCATCTTTTACAGATCTAAAAATTGCCTCTAAATTTCTTCTATATTTTACAGTTGATGTTTCTGATTCTTTAAGTTTCATCATAATTCTAACTTTGGCAAGAACTTCTTCTCTATTAAATGGTTTGGTAATATAATCATCTGCACCAACTTCGTATCCTTTTAATCGTTCACTTAGCATTACCATAGCTGAAATCATAATAATTTTTATTAAACTATATTTATTATTATTTCTTATCCTGCGGCAAACTTCATAACCATCTATACCAGATAATACAATATCTAAAAGTATCAGATCTGGATGAAATTCATTAATTAATTCAAGAGCTTCTTCGCCGCTTAATGCCTGATTTATTTCATAACCTTCATTATTCAAGGCATCTTTTAAAAGCATAATATTTGTTGGTTCATCATCAACAATTAATATTTTTTTTTTAATCATTCTATCCTCAATTCAATGAAATAAAATTTCAATGAAATTTAATTAAATTATTCAAAAAGATCATCCAGTAAACCAGAAGATCTTATTATCCTTTTTTTAACAGTTTCACAAAAAACTGAAGCACTTCCAAATATTTTAACATTTGTTTTTGCTCTTGTTATACCAGTATAAATTAATTCTCTGGTCATAACAGGATAAACAATATCTGGTAAAAGCAAAATAATTCTATCAAATTCTGATCCCTGACTTTTGTGAACAGTCATTGCAAAAACTGTTTCATGTTCAGGAAGAGCAGGTAAAATAATTTTTTTTAAATTATTACCGGCTTTGAAAAAAGCCCTCAAACCGCGTGATTCTTTATCATAAAAAATTATTCCTGTATCTCCATTAAATAAATTTAATTGATAATCATTTCTGGTTATCATTATTGGCTGACCATGATACCATTGACCTTCAAGCTTAATAAGTCCCTTTTTATACAGTATCTGCTCAACTAATTTATTTATGTTTAATACACCAAAATTTCCTTTTTTTACAGCGCATAAAATTCTGAAAGAATTGAAAAAATTAAAGGCATCATCAATATTGTCAGTTTTTAAATAAGCTGAATATTCAAGGCTGATTTCATTTGAAAGAATTTGCATTAGATCATTTGACTGGAAAATATCAAAAAATTCAATTTGTTTATCTGTTGTTTTTTTCATGATAGAAACGGCATTTTCACCATTTCCTTTATTTACTTCTCTACTAACTTTTATAATGCTTTTATCATCACCAAACCTGTAATTTTTTTTTAAAAAAACAATGCAATTTTCAAGTTCAATTGGATTTGAGTTAATTTTTTTATAATATTGGGGGATATGACATAAATCACCTAAAACAGATCCTGCTTCAACTGAAGCAAGCTGATCTTTATCACCAAGTAAAATAATTTTTGAATTTTCAGGTAAAGCCTGAACAAGTTTGCTCATAAGAGCGAGATCAACCATTGATGCTTCATCAATTATTACAACATCTATTGGAAGTGGATTATTTTTATTATATCTAAAATAAGGCGAATAAGAAATACTTTCAAGTAACCTGTGAATGGTTGAGGCATTTTCTGGAATTTTATTTTTTATTCTTTCGTTACAAATTAAATCTTTTTTAGCTGCAATAATAGATTCTTCAAGGCGGGTTGCTGCTTTTCCAGTAGGAGTTGCAAGAGCAAATGTAATATCTTTTTCATTAAGTTCTAAAAGAAGAGCTAATATTTTAGTAATTAATGTAGTTTTTCCAGTACCAGGGCCGCCGGAAATAATACATATCCTTTTAGTAAGTGCTGTTTTTGCTGCAATTCTTTGATAGTCAATAATATCAGTGCAATCTTTTGGAAAAAATTTTTCAAGTCCTTTATGCAAAATATTATAGTCAATATCCTCACTCAGGATCATTCTTTTTTTTAGATTATTAGAGAGTTTTTTTTCATAATCATAATATCTGTAAAGGTATAGTCTATTTTTATGATCTAAAATTAAAGGAGCTATTTCGCCTGGTTTACCAACAATTCCGGATAATTGTAATTTATTAACCCATGAAGACAGTTCAGGGCATATAAGGTTTTCTTTATAATCAAAAATATTTTCATCAGAAATTATTTTGGAAAGAGCTTTTTCAGAAATAGTATTTAAATCAAGGCAGATATTGCCTTTTTCTGTCCAAAGGCTGACAAGTGCAGAAGCTAAATATAGTTCATGACTTTTATTATTTGCAAGTTTTGAAATAAAACGAGCAAAATAAATGTTTAAATTTGAAAAAAAAGGATATTTATTTATATTCATTACAATAAAGCTATCGCCATTAACCCTTTTCTTTTAAATACTCAATAATTTCATTCATAACAGTATCTGCTTTATCTGTTGATATCTGGCAAGTACCTACTTTATAGTGACCGCCTCCGCCATATTTATACATTAAAGCACCAATATTAGATTTGCATGTTCTATTTAAAATGCTATGACCAACAGAAAGAACTACATTTTGTTTATTTAACCCCCATATTGCTTTTACAGAAACATTTTGTTCTGGAAACAAAGCATATTCAATAAATCTATTACCAATAACAATATCATCAATATCTTTATAATTAATAATTAATACATTTTTATCCGCTTTACTGTGTTTTTGAACAGCAGCTTTATATTGCTTTTCATATTCAAAATATTTTTGCGATCTTTCTTTAATATCAGGTAGTTCCATTATTTCATCAATTTGCATAGTTCGTAAATACTTAATCATATCAATCATTAACTGAAGATTATCAATTCTAAAATCCTCACATCTTCCAAGCCCGGTTCTTACATCAACTAAAAAAGCAAGCAGAATCCATCCTTCAGGTTTTAGTATTTCCTCAATTTCAAAATCAGCAGGATCAAATTTATCTACCGCCCACATTAAACCGCTTTTATCAAATTTCGTCAATTCCTTTGAACCATTATAATAATCATATATAACCCGAGCACAACTTGGTGCAAGCCGGGCAAAACCTCTTATTGCCCTTGTTAAACTTCCATATCCAGTTTGTTTATTAAGTTTTAAACGTTCAAGTTCAGTTGAATGATGGTCAAACCATAGACCACAACCAGGACAATATGGTACATTTGCTAAAACATCATTTTGTGTTAATTCAACCTTACCATCCTGGATATCTTTTGGATGCATAAATTCATATTCATCCACTATGCCAAGTTCTTCTAAAAGAACAGCACATGCCAGTCCATCAAAATCTGGCCTTGTTACTAATCGCATAATACTTATTACCTTTCTAACTAATTTATAATAATAAAAAATTTTTAATGAATATAATGCCTTCAGGTAAGAAATAGTTTATGATTTAAAAAAAATTATATTTTTCATATAAATAAATCCTAATCTAAAGGCAAAATTATGTACTCTTTAATTTTTTTTATATTAAAAATCATTTTTCAATTTTATTTACAAATTTTTGATATACTTCCAATATTAATTGTGATTTGAAATAATTGTTGGATTATAAATTTTGCTTACATTTTTAATCTCTATAATAATTTATTTGAATTGGATTTCCTGCATATGATTTGCGGTTAATCTTAAGTCATTGATTATCTAAGAATTATTTATTTAATCAGATAAATTCAATTATATTATCAAAGTAATGAACTATTAGCAATAAAAATTTAAATATTTTTTTAAACATCAGTATGTTAAGAATAATGTTTGTAAAAATACAATATTTCATACTAAATATATAAAATATAAAAATACAAATTTTACTCTACAATTAAATAAATAAATAAAAAAAGGTCGAAAAAATTTTTATTTTAGTATAAAAATGATTATTGATATAATAATACAAATATTTTATTTCATCTTTATCACAAGAACATAATTTATTTAAATATAAAAGGAGTTAAATATGTCAGATATTGAATCTACAAAAGTATTAATTGTAGATGATGAAGAATCAATAAGATTAAGTTTAACTGCATTTTTAGATGATTTAGATTATGATGTAGTTTCTGTTGATAGTGCAGAAAAGGCACTTGATATATTAAAAGATCGAAGTTTTCATATTGCAATTGTTGATTTAAGACTGCCAGTTATGAGCGGTGATGCTATGATTTTGGAAGCAAATAAAATTATTCCATCGTTAAAATATATTATTCATACCGGTTCAGTTGGATACAATCCATCAGATAATTTAAAAGCTATAGGAATAAGTTCAAATAATGTAATTTTTAAACCAATCCATAATCTCGAAATTATCACTGAAGCTATTGAAAAATTATTAAAAAATCAATAAAAAAATAATATTATATTATCTAAATCTAAATATCCAATTTATTAATATCATTCAAAATATAATAAGGATTATAATATGTTTTATAAAGATAGTCAGGATTCAAATAATAATAATTACCTTGTTCTTACAATAGATGATGAAAATATAGTTAGAGAAAGTATTCGTAATTATTTAGAAGATTATGAATATAATGTTGTAGAGGCTGAAAATGGAAGAACAGGTCTGGAAGTATTTAAAAAAACAAACCCGGATATTGTTCTGGTTGATCTTAGAATGCCTGAAATGGATGGACTTGATTTGATTGAAGAAGTAAAAAAAATATCACCAGATACTCCAATTATTGTAATATCTGGCACTGGTGTGATTAGTGATGCAGTTCAGGCGATTAGATCAGGTGCATGGGATTATCTTTTAAAACCTATTGATGATATGTCAATTTTATTACATTCTATTAATAAAGCGGTCAATCAGGCAAGATTAACAAAAGAAAATAAATTATATCAGCAGCATCTTGAGCAGCTTGTTGAAGAAAGGACTAAAGAACTTAAAAATAAAAATATTGAACTTGAACAAATGAATAAAAAAATTCAAATAAGTGAAAAAAAATATAAATTACTTTTTAATTCACTTGTTTATGGGATGGCTCTTTATAAAATTATATATGATCAAAATAATAATCCAATTGACTATTATTTTATTGAAATCAATCCATCATTTGAAAAGCTAACTGGAATAAAAGCAGAAAATGCAATAAATAAATCACTTTTTGATTTTTTTCCTGATGCAAAAAAATTATTATCAAAATATTTTAAAGATTCAATTATTAATTGTAAAGTCAAACATTTTGAGTATTATAACAAAAGCCTTGAAAAATTTTTCAATATAATGGCATATAAAACTGAAACTGATCAATTTATTACTGTATTTTCTGATATAACTGAAAATAAAAATTTTGAAAACAAACTCAGGCAATCACAAAAAATTGAGGCAATTGGTACTCTTGCTGGTGGAATAGCCCATGATTTCAACAATATACTCTTTATAATAACTGGATATTTAGAACTTGCAATGGATATAGCAGATAACGAAGATGAAATATATGATTATTTAGACAGATCATTAATTGCTGCTAAACGTGCAATGGATCTTATTGACCAAATATTAACATTCAGCAGACAGACCAAAAATGAAATTCAACCTGTTAAAATTCATTTAATTGTAAAAGAAATTTATAATTTACTTAGATCAAGTATTCCATCGACAATTGAAATAAGACAAAATTTTAAAACAAAATTAAGTGTTATGGCAGATCCATCTCAAATACATCAGGTTGTAATGAATCTTTGCACAAATGCAACTCATTCAATGGTAAAAAATGGCGGAATTCTTGAATTAAATCTTGAAGAAGTTAATAATTCAAAATGTGGTAAAATATCCAATTCTAAATGTGTAGTACTTTCTGTAAAAGATACAGGTCATGGTATTCCAAAACATATTCAAGATAATATTTTTGATCCTTTTTTTACTACAAAAAATCAAGGTGAAGGTACTGGAATGGGACTTTCAGTTGTTCATGGTATTATTAAAAATTGTGGCGGATCTATTTATCTTGAAAGTGAAGTCGGTAAAGGTACTACTTTTTATGTATATTTTCCTGCAATTGATTCTGAAGAAGATATTGAGATTATTAATAATAAAGATTTGCAAAATGGACAGGGAAATATTTTGTTTATTGATGATGAGAAAGTTCTTACTGAAATGACCTCTCAAATTTTAAATGGTCTTGGATATGATGTAACTATTATGACAGAAAGTCTTTTAGCATTGAATTATTTTAAAGAAAATAAAGATTTATTTGATCTGATTATTACAGATCAGACTATGCCTGAAATGGTTGGAACCATTTTAGCTCGTGAAATAAAAAAAATTCGTAAAGATATTCCTATAATTCTTTGTACCGGTTTTAGTGCTAATATTTCTGAAGAAGAAATTCAAAAATCAGGTATTGATTTTGTTATTAACAAACCAATATTAAAAAATGAGCTTGCAGAAGTAATCTGGCAGATTATTAACAAAAACACATAAATAAAAAAATGCATTTATAACAAAAAGAATATTATGATAAATCCAATTCCGACTAAAAAATGAATTAAATATTACGGGGTGCAACACAAAAAAGTTGCACTAATTTATTAGCCCTGAAAGGGCGTAACATACCAGCCCAGGGCAGCGCCCTGGGAAAATATCAAAAAGAATTTTTAGCCCTGTAAGGGCGTTACATAAATGGATTACCTTTTATTATTGTTATTTTATGTTACGCCCTTTCAGGGCTCAAAACCTTGAAATGTTCTGACCCAGGGCGTTGCCCTGGGCTGGTATGTTACGCCCTTTCAGGGCTAAAAATGCACTCAAATCTTTAAATGAAATAAAGTGCAACTTTTTTGTGTTGCACCCAATATTACGTAGTTCCGCTTTTAGGAATAATTTAACTATGTAAAATTATAAAATTATTACTTTTTCTTGCCCATGGCATTATGTTTAATTAATATAATTTAACAAATAATAGAATATGAAAAAAATATTTGGTAATTACAATAACCTGAAATCAAGTCAAATTCGTAAATTAGAAAAATTATATCAACGCAAAAGTCCTGTTGAATTTTTAATATCTAAAGAATTATCAAAAGAAATATGTCAGATATCTTATGAAATTAAAAGACAGATAGGCTTGCTAATAGACAGAAGAGGCCATATATGTTTTGTAATCTTGGGTGATTCTGAGAAAATTATTATTCCTAATCTTGAAGATTATCGTATGGGATATGGTCGTCTAAAAGGTCTAAGATGTATCCATACTCATCTTAACTCAAGCTCCTTATCTAATGATGATCTAACAGACCTTGCACTTCTCAGGCTTGATTTAATGTCTGCGATTACAATTGATGAAAATGGTTTTCCAGATAAAATATTTATTGGTCATCTTTTGCCGGCTAATAATGAAAAAAAAACTTATAGTATTTTTGATCCAATTAATCAAGGTGAGCTTAATATTGACTGCTTGAATATGATAATGTCTTTAGAAGAAGAAATGGCTCAGGCAATTAGTAAAGACAAAAAAAATGACAGCAGTATTGAAAAAGCTTTATTAATAAGCGTAACCACCAGATTAAAATCTGAGGCTGAACAGTCATTAGATGAACTTGCTAATCTCGCAAAAACAGGAAAAGTCAAAGTTATAGATAGAATTATTCAGCAAAGAAAAAAGATTGACTCAAGATTTTTAATGGGAAAGGGCAAGATAAGTGAAATTACAATACTTGCATTACAATATGGTGCTACATTATTAATATTCGATCAGGAATTAAATCCATCACAAATACGTTCAATAACAGATTATGTTTCTATAAAAATAATTGACAGAACACAGCTAATTCTAGATATTTTTGCACAAAGAGCTGTCAGTAAAGAAGGTAAACTACAGGTAGAACTGGCTCAATTAAAATATATGCTTCCAAGGCTGATAACAAAAAACACAGCAATGTCAAGACTTACAGGTGGAATTGGTGGCAGAGGACCTGGAGAAACAAAACTTGAAATTAATCGAAGAAGAGTAAGAGATCGAATACAATTAATAGAAAAAAATTTAAAACAGGTTCAAAAACATAGAAAAATTCAAAGATCAAAACGATTAAACAAACAATTACCAATTATTTCGATAATTGGTTATACAAATGCAGGAAAATCAACACTATTAAATACATTAACAAATAGTAATGTCCTAACAGAAAATAAACTATTTGCAACTCTGGATACAAGCAGCAGAAGACTGAGATTTCCTAAAGATATGGAAGTAATAATAACTGATACTGTAGGTTTTATAAAAGATTTGCCAAAAGATCTAATTGTTTCCTTTAAAGCTACACTGGAAGAATTAGAAGATGCTAATCTTCTTTTACATGTTATTGACAGCAGCAATCCTGCATGTGAAAAACAAATAACATCAGTAAATAACATACTTCAAGATTTAAAACTCAATAACAAAGAAATAATAATGATTTTTAATAAAAGTGATATTGCTGATCAGATATTTCTTAGTAGATTAATATCTCAGTATAATGGAATTAATATAAGTGCAAACAATTCAAAAACCCTTAACCCCTTAATAAATAAAATGCAAAATTATTTTACTAATTGTTAGTAAAGTACTCTATCCTAAACTAAAATATGGAGAGGATACAAATTTTTAAGAGTCAGAACTGATTATTGAATTTTTATCTTTGTTTTTTATTATTTGTATTAATTCTACTTTGGCAAATGAAATTTGGTATTATATAATAACCATGTAGGGTGGGGTTCAATGCTGTTGAATTAAGGATAAATATTTTAATATTAATAAGATAGTGAGAAGTTTCGGTTGAATTCCCCCCTTGAGGGGGGTTAGGGGGTTATTGTATAAAATTAGATATTATTTAAAAACATTCTAAATTTATTACAATAAATCGTAATAAAAAAATAATGTTATAATCCTACAAATAAAATATAAAATTTGAAGGATTATAACATTATAAAAATTATAATATTTCGATCAGATCGTTTTTTATAATAGATTAATTAAAAATTAATTTAAAATAGTAAATCAACTAACTAAATCTGCCCCGAAGGGGCTATAGTATGTAGCCTGGGGCTTTAGTCCCAGGTTAATAAAGCAAAAACATGTTAAGCCCCGAAGGGGCGACAGATTATTTCTTACGCCCCTTCGGGGCTCAAGGGAGAGTAATTATTTACCTGGGGCTAAAGCCCCAGGCTACATGCTTTAAGCCCCTTCGGGGCTTATCCATTTTTATAAAAAATTCCAAGTTATTTTTTTCTCAACCCATACACTAAAATTTATTAAAAATTGTTGCAAAATATTACAAATTATTTATTGTAATCTGGTTATTAACAATTTCTCTGTAATAATCATTCTCTTTTGTTCCATAAAAGGTTATCATTGTAATAAAAATAGTTTTACTGGTTTTTGTTTGTTCAAGGAATTTTTGTTTTTTGTTAATTAGTTTATTTGCATATTCTTTTGAAATAGTAAATTGGGTGTTGTGAAATTTCAGCTCGCATATATTTATACAATTGTCAGCACGATCAATCAATAAATCAATTTGAACTCCTTTATCATCTTTCTTTGTTGATCGATGAGACCAGGATGAACACGAATATATAATTCCACTAATACCTAATGCCTTAGCTAAAAAATCTACATGATTTATACAAAGTGTCTCAAACGCAAATCCAGACCATGATTTATATTTTCCTGAATTTTGAAGTATCAACCAATAATCAGGATTCACAGGAATTCTACAATTATTAATTTCTTGATGCCATTTAAGATAAAATGCTGAATACTCATCAATTAAACGTAATAATTCACCTTTTTTTCGATTTCCGAAAAATGGATTTTTAGCTATAAATCCAGATTCTAAAAGTTCATTTATAACACGATTTTTTACACTTCCACTCTTGATACCTATCTTATTAAACAGATTATTCCTGTCAATGCCCTTTTTATTTCCAGCCAATGTTTTGACGACTTTTTTGTGAATATCACTATTATTGAATAATGATTTGAACAATCGATCGAATTCACCTGAGATTGGTGATTGATTATTAAAAAGTATTTCAGATATTATCTGTGATGAAGATTTGCCAGGCTTTATCAAATCAAGATATGCTGCAACACCGCCAATTGACATATATATTTCAGTTATTTGTTTTCTTGTTAAACTGATATTGTTCTTTTGTTTGAGATATTTTTCTGCATCAAACAAATTAAAAGGTTCAAGTCTTATTTTTTTTGTAATTCTATTATAAAGCCCGCCACGATTATCAATAACATTATTAATCATCCAGGATGCTGCTGAACCACATACAATCAAGATCAATCTCGGGTCACTTTCCAAAAATCTGTTCCAAAGATAAGTTAATGCTTCAACAAAACCAGATTTTTTATTTGATAACCAGGGTATTTCATCAAAAAATAGAATAATTTTTTTATTTGATTGAACTTGATATACAGCATCTTTAAGCAAATGAAATGCTTCCTGCCATGATGATGGAGCTTCAATTGATTCATTGTTATTAAAAATTTCAGAAAATATATTTGAAAAATGCCATAATTGCTGCTGTGTTTTTGTTCGAGGAGTTCCTGTTAAATGAAAGAATATTCCTTTATTCTCAAAATAGTTCTTAATTAAATAAGTTTTCCCAACCCTTCGCCTGCCATATACAGCTAAAAATTCAGATTTTTTTGAGCCATATATTTCTTTTAAAACCTTTTGTTCATATTCTCTAACAAAAATTTTCATAATCTGTATCTTTAAAAAATAAAATGGAAAAATCATATATAAAAAACTATATTATTCCTGGTTATATTTTATATATCGGAATTATGTTATTGAATCAAGCACATTTTTCCATTTTATTTTATCACAGAAAATAATACATAAAAATTTTAAATAGTTAAATCTACACTGAAATATGGAGAAGATACCATATTTTTTTATTTAATCAAAAAGAGAACGAAAATTTAAAAAAATCGGTTCAAATTTTTCAGTCCATTATAATATTGTTAGTGTTACTTAATAAAATAATTTATTAATAGTATAAATAATATTAGAATTGAATTGTACTATTATCATTCATAATAATACTATTTCAAAAAAATCAAAATGTTATACTGCAACTACCATATATTTATCTCTTTGTCTTTTAAGTGATCGTATGTAAATGTTAGGTGAAAATTTCATTTTCATCAATTCCTCTATCAAAAACAGCAATCAAACCTATGTCAAAAATATAATCAAATTTTTACTAATTTAAAAGCAATTACTATTTATTGCCCGAAAGGGCATTATGTTCTAAAAAGAAAATATTTAGTAAAAATTAATTTTTTCACTAACAATTAGTATAGCTAATTAATTGTTTTTATTGAAAAATATGCTTGACACATAGTTTTGTTTGAAGTATATATCGCTTCTTTTTATTAATTTTTTTGTAAGTGAATTAATTTCAAAACTCAGCAATGGACGTATATACTAGAATATGAATGATATAAAAGTTAAAAAACTGATAAAGACAAAAAAAAGGCTTGTCAATAACATTAAGTTTCCAATTAAGGCCATTAAAGGTGAAGAAGAAGGCGGTTGTGGAGTAGTTGGTTTTTGTTGCTCTGAGCCGGTTTGCGGTCGTCATATTTATGAGCCATCTCGTTTGATGCATAATAGAGGTAATGGAAAAGGTGGAGGTATTGCAGCTGTTGGATTTGTCCCTGAGCAGTTAGGTGTTAGCAGAGAAGTGCTTAATGATTACTATATGATACATATTGCATTTCTTGATCCGGAAATAAGAATTGATCTTGAAAAAGAATATATATATTCCTTTTTTGATGTAAAAAAATCAATGGAATTAGATACTGTTGATGATTGGGAAGCTGTACCTGGTCTTGAAGTAAAACCTCCTGATGTATGGCGTTATTTTGTTCGAGTTAAAAAGGATGTGTTGGCATCTTTTAAAGATGAAAACGAATTAAATGATTTTAATACACGTGAGATTGAAGATGAGTTCATAAATCAAAATAGTTTTAATCTCAACAAAAAATATTATTCTTCACTGGGTGATCAAAAAGCTTTTGTATTGTCTCATGGTAGAAATATTATGATTTTAAAAGTTGTAGGATATGCAGAAGCAATTACAGAATATTACAAAATAAATGATCTTTGTGCACATACATGGATTGCTCATCAGCGTTTTCCAACCAAAGGTCGTGTATGGCATCCTGGCGGTGCTCATCCATTTGCTGGAATCAATATGGCTTTGGTTCATAATGGAGATTTTGCAAATTATCATTCTGTTTCAGAATATCTTTTACAACGTTTTATTTATCCTCAATTTCTTACTGATACAGAAGTATCCGCCCTTATGTTTGATCTATTATCACGAACATATCATTATCCTCTTGAATATATAATCGAAGCCTTAGCACCAACAACAGAACTCGATTTTGACAGCCTTCCAAATGATAAGAAAGAAATATATCATGATATTCAGGCTTCTCATATTCATGGCTCACCTGATGGACCCTGGTTTTTTATTATTACACGAAATATTCCAGAAAAAAATAAATTTCAGCTTTTGGGAATAACAGATACTTCAATGTTAAGGCCTCAGGTATTTGCATTTTCTGAAGGTGAAGTTCAAGTGGGATTGATTGCCTCTGAAAAACAAGCAATAGACGCTACATTGTTAAGTCTTGCTAATGATGATAAAAGAATATGTCCAGTTGCTGATCGTTACTGGAATGCGAGGGGGGGAAGCCATACTGATGGCGGCGCATTTATTTTTGATCTCAATTCCGATAAAAATGGAAAAATTCAAATCAATTGTATTGATAAATTTGGCAGAAAAGTTCCAATGCCTCATCAAACAGAGATTTTTGATCTTACAATTGAAAATCAAAAGATTAAAAAGCTCAGCAGTGATATTGAACATGATTTAAAAGATGCTTTTGAGAAGGATACAGTATTTGAATATATAAGCAGCAAAATGGATAAATGGACATTTGATGATTTTATAGCATCATGTCATATTATAACAGAATTTTCGAAAAACCATCAATACACTGCAAAATCCATAGCTGTACTTACAGATTTAAATAATCTTCAATATTCTACAGGTACAAAAAAACGCAGCTATGTATTAAATATTGTAAGAAATGAATTAAACCGCCTTTTTTCAGGCTTTCCATATCTTGATATAGAAAATGATACCAAAATAACATATCGTTTAATAGATTTTGACAAAAAAGATTCTTTAAGACCTCCATTAGGAAATGAAACAACACTAGTAATCAATGCTGACAAATTTCCACCTGAAGGTAATGAATGTGATGCTGCGCTTTTGGTGAAAGCATTTAATAAAGGATGGCGAAGTTTTATATGTTTTAAATGCATTGGCCAAAGATATGTTGGATGCGGGCTTGGACCTGATACAAAAGATGTAACTATTAATGTTTATGGTAGTTCAGGAGATTACCTTGGTTCTGGAATTGATGGATTAACAATTAATGTTCATAATAATGCTCAGGATCAACTTGGCCAGATAATTAAATCTGGAAAACTTGTTGTATATGGTGATGTAGGTCAGACATTTATGTATGGTGCTAAAGGAGGTTCTGTATATGTTATGGGGAATGCAGCAGGTCGTCCTTTAATAAATTCTGTAGGTAAACCCCGTGTTGTAATTAATGGAACATGTCTCGATTTTCTTGCTGAATCTTTTATGGCTGGCGATCCTCATAATGAGGGTGGATTTGTAATATTAAATGCTGTTGCCTTTGATTCAGATGGATCATTAATTCATTTAAAAGAACCTTATCCTGGCAGTAACCTTTTTTCTCTTGCTTCAGGCGGTGCAATTTTTATTAGGGATCCTCATAATTATGTTGTTGACCAACAATTAAATGGCGGGCAGTTTCTACCTTTTAATGAAAAAGACTGGGAATTGATACTACCCTATTTACAAGAAAATGAACGACTTTTTAAAATCAAAATAGATGATCTTCTTACTATTGATGGAAAAATACATGAACCTGAGTCAGTTTATCGAAAGGTAGTTCCAAACAGTGTAGCAAAAGCATTTTACGATGAAGCTAATATTTTGAAGAATAAAGCTTCGATTGATATTTAATGTTTAGGGGGGCATTCATAAAATGACTTTGAGAATACAAAAAGGAAATACAGCAAATAAAATATCTAATATAGTTCATATGCTATCTGAAGTAGATTTTAACACTTGCATACAATGCAAAAAATGCGCTAGTGGATG
>Ga0272440_1002170_pt1 | contig 15514 bp, 13 predicted proteins | sample SSMMMBAug17_FD_192440 | JGI IMG/M metagenome (GOLD analysis project Ga0272440, IMG submission 192440) | Marine sediment archaeal communities from Little Sippewissett salt marsh, Falmouth, MA, United States - SSM-MMB-Aug17 | ecosystem: Environmental > Aquatic > Marine > Wetlands > Sediment ... | reverse complement strand
TACATTAAGGAGAATCTAATGCAAAAAAAACACATTCAAATGATCACGTTGATGATCTTTTTAGTGTCAATCGCTATGAATTCCGCCCACGCCCTGCCTTTTAAAATTGAAGGGGCTGTGGGGGTTTGGAATCATGATCCCAATGGGATGATCAATTATCAAGGGGATAATATTGAACTGAATACAGATCTGGGCTTGAGCGACCGCAACGATATGAACCTGTGGATTCGTATTGAACATCCAGTTCCCATGTTGCCTGATATTAAAATTCAGTATACCCCCATTAAGGTCAAGGACAATAATACCACAAATCGACCCTTCACTTTTGGTGCCAACCCTTTTGATGGTGCGCTTTACAGTGAAATGGAGATGGATATTATTGATCTTCAATTATACAACCATTTACCATTTCTTCAGATGGCATCATTAAAAAGCCTGGATATCACCTATGGACTTAATTTTCGATTTCTCAATGCAAGTGCATTTATCGAAGAAGTTCAAACGATTGATGCTCGCTCAAGAAGCTTTTCCACGCCACTGGCAATGATTTGTGGTGGCTTTCGTGTTTCACCGGTAAACAGCTTTGCATTGGCAGGCGATTTCCAGGGAACATCCTATAATGGTAATCACTGGTACGATGTGACTGCTGAAATTCAACTGGCCCCTTTTTCAGATCATATTTTTATGGGCATTGGTTACCGGTATCAGGATTTCAAACTGGATGAAGTTCAGGATGTTACCGCTGATCAAACCATGCAAGGCTGGTTTTGTGAAGTGGGATTCCGGCTTGAGTAAATAAAGTCATGTATTTTGGGATAAAGGGTGGCAATATCTGAAGCATGGGTCCATATAAATGATTTGTCGGCCCTGAACCAGGTAAACTGACGTTTTGCATAACGTCGGGTATCTCGTTTCAGCAATGTGACCGCTTCTTTCCAACCCAACCGCCCATTGATGTATGCACACATATGTTTGTATCCAATGGATTGCATGGCGTTAAGTCGACAATGATATCCGCGATGGATTAAGGAATGAACTTCTTTTAAGAAGCCATCCTGTATCATTCGGTCAACACGACGATCAATCCGCCTGTACAGCTGCTTTCGATCATCATTGAGCATTATTTTGAACAATCGGTAAGGGTGATCTGAAAATTGATGCGATTGATGATGTTCCCTGATTGATCGCCCTGTGGTTTCAAACACCTCAAGGGCACGTATAATGCGGACCATATCGTTGGGATGGATCGTTGATGCAGCATCAGGATCCTGTGCTTTAAGAAGTTCGTAAAGCCAGGTATTGCCATGTCTGGCAGCTAACTGCTTGTATTTTTGGCGAATGGATGGATTACCTGGGGCGGATTGAAACAATCCCTGGGTCAATGTTTTGATATATAATCCAGATCCACCAACCAAAAAAATGGGTGTATGGCTGTCATGCAATTGTTGAATGATTGGCCGAGCTCTGTCAACGTACATGGCAGAATCAAACCGGACATCTGGATCGACAATATCAATCATATGATGTTTCACCTGGGCCTGCTCACTGGCATCGGGTTTGGCCGTGCCAATATCCATGTAGCGATACACCTGGACCGCATCTGCGCCGATAATCTCACCGCCCCACTTTTGTGCTATCTGAATCGCTACTCTTGTTTTTCCAACACATGTTGGGCCGGCAAGAATAATTATTTGGGGTTTATTATTTTTTTCCATATGTTTCATGTTGACAATTTCCATTTTATAGGGTACAAAGCTAAAATTTTTTAAATACCCAGGCAGAGTGCCTGAAAGTAATATTAGACTGATGCATATTTTCATGTTGAAAATCTTGCAAGAAGTCATATCAACAATGTACAATGTAATCATGTACAAAAAAACACCAATGTAATTTGGTAATTTTAACTTTAATAGGAGGTTATTTCATGCCAACAGTCGAATTTCAAGGAAAATCTTTTTCAATTGATGAAGATGGCTTCATCGATAATTATGAAGATGGCAAATGTGACGAATGGGTACAATACGTCAAAAAAGAAGAAGGTATCGACGAATTGACTGATGAACACACAAAAGTCATAGATATTCTTCGAGAATATTATGAAAAGAATGGTATTGCACCAATGGTACGTGTTCTTTCCAAACTGACCGGATTCAAATTGAAACACATTTATGAACTGTTCCCTTCAGGACCAGGTAAAGGCGCCTGTAAAATGGCAGGTCTGCCCAAACCAACCGGTTGTGTCTAGTCATACATTTAACTGCGTAAAAAAAAGGTCATGCCCTTATGTCATGACCTTTTTTTTCATAATTATTAATTAATGAAAACATAACCTTCATGAAATATCAAACTATCAATATAAAAACCCGATCACATACCGAACTGTTGGATATAACAGATCATGTGCATAAATTTATAAAGGATAATCAGATTCAACAGGGTGTATGCATGATATATGTTCCGCATACCACAGCGGCAGTCACAATTAATGAGAATGCAGATCCCTCTGTCAGGCAGGATGTGCTGATGGTTGTCAATAATATCATTCCATTAAACAATAGTGCCTACAAACACCTTGAAGGCAATTCAGCAGCACATATCAAGTCGATATTAATCGGCGCATCGCAGCTTGTGCCGGTCCAAGACAGTAAATTAGATCTGGGTACATGGCAAGGAATCTTTTTTTGCGAATTTGATGGTCCAAGAAACCGAAAATTTAGTATTCAAATGTTGGCATGTCAATAAATAGAACCGATAAATTGATATTAAATCGGATACAATCCGATTTTCCAATGACCAGTCGCCCCTACCTTGCACTGGCCAAAGAGTTGGGGCTTGATGAAAAAACAATCATAACAAGTGTAAAAAAATTGAAGCAACTGGGTATCATTCGTCGGATTGGCGGTAATTTTTCTCCTGAAAAATTGGGATTTACAAGTACCTTATGTGCAGCAAATGTTCCTGAAAATATGATTGACTCCTTTTGTGATGCAGTCAATGCATATGATGGGGTTACCCACAATTACCAGCGGGATCATTACTATAATGTGTGGTTTACATTTATCGCACCAACAATGGCAGATATTGAATCCCATCTTGAGCAAATCAAACAAAAAACCGGCCTTCACCAAATACTTAATTTACCGGCAACCCATGTTTTTAAAATAAAAGCACAATTTAGTGTATAATTTTTTTTTGGCAGAATCGGATAAGCATTATGAGTAAAAACAATAAAATATTAGTGATTGATGATGAACCCGATATTTTAAAAATGGTTGAAAAGGTTTTGGTACTTGAAGACTACGATGTTTCAACATCAACCAATGGCAAACTGGCCATCGAAAAAATCCAGGAAACACCATTTGATCTGATCATTACCGATATTCGGATGCCTGGCATGGATGGACTTGAAGTGATCCGCCGGGTCAAATCATATGATAAATCCATTGAAATCATAATATTAACAGGCTATGCCACATTGGAAAATGCGGTTGAGGCATTGAGTAATGGGGCCTTTCATTTTGTACTCAAACCCTTGCATGATATTGACAGCTTTTATCATATTATTGCTCAGGCCCTTGAAAAACGTTCGTTGTTTTTACAAAATCAACAATTGATGAAACAGCTTGAATCTGCCAATCAAAATCTTGAAGCCCAGGTGAAAGAAAAGACTGCAAGTCTTGAGGAACGTGTCAAAGAATTGGAGGCATTGAAACAGGAGTTGAGTACCGCACTTCAAAAAGCTGAAGTCGCAAATCATGCAAAATCTGAATTTCTGGGGATCATGAGTCATGAATTGAAAACACCCCTTAATATTATTTTGGGAAATGTGGATATTCTATTGATTCAAGACCATGAGAAAGAACTTAGAGATTACCTTGAGGTTATTAAAAAAACCAGTATTTCATTTTCTGAAATTATTGATGATCTGCTCTTATTTTCAGGGATAGACCATGAACAAAAAAATGAATTGGCAGAGCATTTTAACATTCGTGAAGTCATTGATGGCATTCAGCAGATACTAACACAAAGAGCCAGTGATAAAAATCTGCCCTTTTATATTGAGATTGATCCGAATATACCATTTAACCTGCTGGGCAAATGGCGCTTGATGCGGCAGGTCGTATACAATTTATGTGGCAATGCAATCAAATTTACTCATTCAGGTGAATGTCGATTGGCAATTAAAGCGGTTGTACCCAAAGCGGTTGTACCCAATGATGAGACAGTATCAACGAAAAAAGGGCCGGTTACATTGCTTTTTGAAATATCAGATACTGGTATTGGCATACCTGAAAACAAAAAAGACATTATTTTTAATTATTGTACACAGGCAGATCAATCCATGACACGCAGCTATGGTGGCGTTGGAATGGGACTTGCCATTTGCAAAAAACTGGCAGATATTTTAGATGGCAAAATCTGGTTTGAAAGCAAAGAGAATGAAGGCAGTCGCTTTTTCTTTCAGTTGACGCTTATGGCTTCATTTGAAGAGCTTGTGTTTCGCTAAAAACAATAGCCTCATTTCATTGATAGTAAAAAAAAGCAAGGATGCTTACAGACGTAGCATGCTCCGCCTCTAAGGCACACTTACCTTAAAAAAACGTACAATATCAATAAAGGGATAATTATTTTTAGAGCATTCCTAACTAACTTAATACTGAATATATATTTTTGGAGACTATAAATTGACACTAAAACATTCAAACAACCCTTCAATTTGCTATCCTGATGATGTTCTCACAAAGGAAGTCAATGATGAACAACAGTGGATGGTCGTTTATACAAAGCCCCGACATGAAAAGGCACTTGCATGGAATTTAAGGCAAAATAATATCGGTTATTTTTTGCCCATGATCAAAACTCGACAAAATTCACAAAAACGTATACGATATTCTATGCTGCCACTGTTTACAAGTTACGTCTTTGTACAAGTCAATAGTGAAGCAGAAAGAGTTGCTGCCTTAAAAACCAACCGAATTGTGCAAATGATTCATGTTGAAGATCAAAAACTGCTGCGGGAAGAACTTCATACTGTTTATAAAGCGATCTCAAACAGGCCGGTTGATATTTACCTGTCTGACTTAAAGACTGGTCAAAAAGTTAGAGTTATCAATGGACCTTTGTATGGCCTTGAAGGTATTTTGATTGAACAAAAAAACGCAAAATCTTTGCTCATTGAAGTTGAATCTGTGAGCAAAACCATTCGGGTTGAAATTGAATCTGATAAGGTTGAGCTGGTTGATTAAAAAAAAATAACAGGTTATTTTTAGCACATTCCTTATTATGAAACATAGTTTTCCATCCACCTCCCAATCAGAGGGCTATTCATCACGATTCCCACCCGCAATGCTTTTAATCCGGTTACACCTGGTAAATCCTCAAGATCAAGAAACTCAATTTCCTGTTTTAAAAAGGTTTGTTTTTGGAGATACCGAATATGCTGCAACATTTCATCTTTCTCTTCCATCATTGAATAAACAATAGCTATTCTATGGGGCTGGGTCAGACGTTCCTTTGTGCCTTTGACTTCAGCCTTGTCAATTCTGGACTTGATAATCTCATGCCGAATATCGTATGCCCCATCAACATCAAATTGTTTTTCATCATACCGAAACCGAATGGATAACGCACTGTTTTGGACCAGAATCAAATGCGCGGTATCCAATGGAACAGATAGCTCTGGCTTTAAATGTTGGGTCAGCCAGGCCATTCCGCAGGCAATATGAAGTTGCCATAGATGTAAATTTTTTACATACAGTTCATGGAATTTTCCTTTTTCATTCATGGATTTACCAATATAGATTAAATAGTCCACACCATCTGTGCGATGTCGTTCGTAAAAATGCGGGTAAACTTTTTGAATACTGTTTTGTTCGGTATCCAGAAAATTGGCCAATCGTTGATTGAGCAAAAATATGCTTTCCTCAAATTCTTTTCGCAATTGATAGACTGTACCCAGATGTTTATCAATATGAGAATCATAATCATCAATGGCCTGAGCAATTTTGGGGGAAAAGTCACGAATATGAGAAAAAACATTTTCAATATTGTTTTGAATAAACTTAACTGTGGTCAACTCATCGCCCGATGCCAACCCTTTTTGAATGCGGGTGCGTTCATCATCAATTTGTCCGAGAAGCTGCCTGAATATGAGCATATCTTTTTCTTTAGCAGCCTCCTCCAGCACAGTTTTGGCATATTTCAAATGGGTGTCAAGGTCTTGCTGTATCGAATGATTTCGTGCATTTGTAGAACCGCGGACATCTGCGATACCATACAAGGGGTAAACATCTTTAAAAATTATGGGGGCGAGTTCAGCCTGATTATCTGCTTGCAATTCAGAAATATAGTTTAATGTTGCCTTACGAAATTTCCATTCAACCGATGGATGAACAGCAGTACATTTTTCCTTGATTATTCCCTGAACTTCATTATCAAGATCTTCAATCGCACGATTGATTGCCATGGCAAACAAGGGAAGGATTTCTTCGACCTTGATCATTTCATGGGTACCAAAAACACCTGTTTCAGGATCACCCAAATCCAGTGTGCCAATGTATTCATCTCTGTAGATGAGGGGGCAGATCATCAAGGATCGAATTTCAGCACCATCCATTGTTTTTTTGGAAAACTTGGACAGGTTATATTTGTGAATATCACTAAAAACAAATATTTCTTTTTTTTCAGCTGAATCCTCAAAGGGTGTCCCCTTAAAGTACGATATTGGAAACTGTCGAGAACTGGTGAACATGCATGAATTTTTCAAATCACAACCTGTATTTAACAACAATATCTGATCATCATAAATACTCGCCAGACTGGCAACAAGGTTTGGGCGATTAAAATAGATACGCAATCGATTTTGAAGTCGAATAAACCCATTGTGAGTGCTGACATTGTCCCGATCAATCAAATCATTTTGAATCATTGACAGCATGTATGACTGGGTGACATCAGCGGCATGCACAATGGTTATTCCAGATATTTCAAACTGATCAATGGGCAGTTTGGATTGAATCCTGTCGGGATCAGTAATGTTTCTTTTGATTTCTTTAATAGTATCTTCACTCAATGTTGATAATGGTTGTTTTGAAGTGACTTTTACAAATCGCATATCAATATCCAGAAGATAGTAAAGTTCCAGGCCTGTGCTCTGATCGACAACTGGAAGAATAATGCGATCATTCTGGGTCGCTCTTGTTTTCACTTGATAAAGCTGTTCAAGAATGTGCATATATAATCTGGACATGCGCTTTTTCTTAAATTCAATCTTGTCAAAGCTGGGAGCCAGATTCATTTTGCCATCTTGATCTAAAAAGGTATTCCGAAAATCGGGTGATGTATGAACAGGTGTTATGCTTGCTGGCATCAAAATAGCAATTTTGTTGTTTTCCCAAAAAATGGTAGGAAATACGAGAATGAAAAGCAATTTGATGTGAGGTTTGTAGCTTTCTAACTTGCTTAAATCGGTTATGGGTTCATTTAATTCCGGGCATTGTGAGACAATATCATTAACAATGCCCAACTGCATTTCACACGTACCCTCGAATCGTTGCCTGAGATGCTGGATGAGCAGGGAGAAATCCAAAACACCCAGGTCGTATTGTTTGTTTTCCATTTATTTTTATATTCCTGTTTTTTTCTTGTTTCTTGGAAGGGACGCAAAGCGTCCTCAACATAAAACAAATTGTACTCGAGAAAGTGTTAACTGGAATATGATGGATGCCAAAATGGGCGAGTTAAGTGTTGATTGAATCAATTACATCTCTTTGTGTAGCTTTTCATAAGCTTCTCTGGCAGCATCCTGTTCGGCAATTTTTTTACTTTTACCTGACCCCTGCGTCGTAATAACATTGCCAACAGACAGTTCAACCTTAAAATGCTTTTTGTGGTCCGGCCCGACTTCCTGAATGACTTGATAAACTGGGGTTTCTTTGTATATGCCCTGAACAAGTTCTTGGAGCTTACTTTTATAATCTTTGTTTGAAATTTGAGTCAATAATTTGGTAAATAATTGATCCACAAAATGAAAACCTTTTTCAAATCCACCATCCAGGTAGACAGCTGCAATTATTGCTTCAACTGTATCGCCAAGAATAGACTGTTTTTCTCTGCCATTGGTATGAATTTCACCCTTACCCAATAACAAATGGGGTTGTAAATCCAGGTGTCGCGCAACAGATGCCAATTGCCTTTCATTGACCAGAGTTGCTCGCATGCGGGACAAATCACCTTCGTTGACATCAGGAAATTGCCGCATCAACAAGTCACCAATCACAAGATTTAATACCGCATCACCCAAAAATTCCATTCGCTCATTGTCCTGTAACTTCAAGTATGCTTTTTCATTTACATAGGAGCGATGTTGCAATGCATTTTGCAGAAAGGATATATTCTGAAATTTATAATTTAACTTGTTTTCGAGAACCTCTAATTGGGGATCATAATCATCCTTGTATAAATCAGTTATGTCGAGCCTGCTTGTGTCTTTATGAGGTTTGCTTTGGGTCTTATTTTGTGCCTGATAAACTGAAAACATTTTTTCATAAACAGAATAAGATACCTGAAATTCACCTGTCCCAATACCCAATTTAATGCCTGGCTTATAGGTGCCATGAAAATCTGTTCCGCCGGTTACAATCAAATCGTACTTTTCTGCCATCTTGGAATATATTTGCATCCAATGTAAATCATGTTCAGGATATATGACCTCAATCCCCATTAACCCAATATCCTTTAAATAGACCACCAGGTCTTCAAGTGCGTCTACAGTTTTTAGCTTGAGTAAATATGGATGGGCCAACACAGGAAGCCCACCGGCTTGGAGTATGGTTTTAATGGCTGTCTCCGGGTCAAGACGATATTTTTCAACATATGCTGGTTTACCTTTTCCCAAAAACCGATCAAACGCTTCTTGAAAGGTCTGAATTACGCCTTTGTTAAGCAATATATCTGCAATATGAGGACGTCCAGGCAGTCGATCTCCAACCAGTTTCATGATATCATCTTCTGTGATGTCCACACCCAGATTATTTAATTTCTGAATGATTTGCGGCGTTCTGTCCCTGCGCGCTTTTTGAAGGTCATTGAGTGTTTTATTAAGATTCTCATTATCCAGATGAATGAAATATCCAAGCATATGGATCGAACTTGATGCCTGGCAAAAAGATGGCACCCCTGTACTGATTTCTACGCCAGTGACAAAATCTATGGATGGTGGAATACCGGCTTCAAGTGCTGCTCGGGAACCATCAATTGTATCATGATCGGTGATGGCTATGGCTTTTAAACCCATCTTTTCTGACATTTCAATAATTTCAGATGGCGTACAACTGCCATCTGATGCATTTGAATGAATATGCAAGTCAATGATTTCGTCTTTATAATCCAAGCGCTTTCTCCATTCTTTCAGCATTTGTCTTACATTCAATACATTGGGTTGTTACCGGTCGGGCTTCAAGGCGTTTGATTGAAATATCATTACCACAACTGTCACAAATACCAAATGTGCCTTCTTCGATTCGTGCCAATGTTTTTTTGATCTTTTTTATCAATTTACTCTCTCTGTCCCTGATCCGAAGCATAAAACTTCGGTCAGTTTCATGAGAAGCCCGATCGGTTGGATCTGGGAAACTTTCTTTTTGATTTGACATGCCTGTAACAGTATCATCCGCTTCTTTGAGAAGGTCTTCCAACTGTTTGCTCAGCATTGTGCGAAATCGTTCTGTTTCTTCTTTGTTCATGGTTACCTCTTAAAATAATAATTTTAGTATAAGGTAAGTTTCTTTTTCAAAAATCAAACTCAATACCATCTTCACTTGAAAATGTAAAGTTTAAAAAATTTTATTGCAAGTCTTTTGCCATATTATTGATTTACCACTTTGCTTACATATCTGTAAAAGGGTTTTACACAAATCATTTATTTCAAAAAAACCCATAAATAAATATTCTTTTATAAATAAGTGTGTTATGAATATTTTATCTGAGTTGTCATTCGGCACAAAGCTTGCGATTTAGAAAATAAAAACAAACAAAAGCGAGGCAATTATGAAAGATTTCATTAAATGTATTGTTCTTATTGGGATAATAATTATCATGGCCGCCGGTCATCCAAAAGCATTTGACCCCAATGATCTCATTAACGAATGTCCGGATGGGCAATGCGGGTCTCCGCCTACTGGTGGTGTGGGTGGCGGTGGTGGCGGTGGTGGCCCATTGGTGGTGAGTTATGATCTGGGCCCGACATTTTCATTACAAGAAGATATTGATGCTGATGGCATCATTGACACACGTGACAATTGCCCCTTTACATCCAATGATCCCACTCAAAACGCTGATGGTGACGATTTTGGCGATGCCTGTGATAATTGTGACAACAATGCCAATAATGATCAGACTGATACTGATGCCGATGGTCTGGGTGACGCCTGTGATGACAATATTGATAACGATGATTTTCCAAATATATCAGATAATTGCCCATCAATTTTTAATAATGATCAGTTGGATACAGATAATGATGGTCAAGGCGATCTGTGCGATTCAGATGATGACAATGATAATATTCCAGATACAATCGATAATTGTATTAAGGTTTATAACCCAGCCCAGACCAACACAGATCATTACTTACCCGGGGATCATGATGGGGATGCCTGTGATTTTGATGGCGACAATGATGGATTTTTAGATCGTGGGCCCTATTCAGACGATTTATGTCCAAACTGTCGGTCAGACTCAAATCGAGATCTGGATGCGGATGGTATTGGCAATGCCTGCGATAACTGTCCAGCACAGTATAATCCAGATCAAAAGGACACTGATAAAGATGGTATAGGAGATATTTGTGATGATTAAATTTATTAATTTTTTTACATGTTTATTATTTCTAATCACAATGCCTGCCTGTGATGAAGAAACCGCATGGGAGTACAGGCAAACACGACATCGTATCGCCCTTTCTGGCAAGTTTTTGACAGAATCACCAGATGAAATCCAATTTCCTGTTAAAGTCTTGTTTGCTATTGATTGCTCTCTCAGCATGGGCGATGAAGTTAATGGACAGATAATGGGATCAGACCCCCATTTTGAACGTCTGGAGGCAGTAAGAGAATTTATTGATACCTATAATAGCAATGAGAATACATCCTTTGAAATTATGCTATGGAACAATGATGTTTTCGCCAGAACACGGACTTCAGATGGCCAGGGGGGATTTACAAAAGACCCGGACGAACTGAACCGCGTCCTGGACCTGGCCCGAAATGATACCATGACCGATTATCTGGGAACACTCACAACTATTCACACAGATATCGAACGTGATATCATGAACATGAAACAGACCAGTCCCCATAATTTAATTCGATCCAAATACATTGTCATCTTTCTGAGTGATGGCATGTCTAATGTTCAGGGCGGGATTCAGGATGATAATGATATCTGGCAAAAAGTGGATGATCTTTACACAATGGCCATGAATAACGATGTGGCCAGTTTCCAGTTGCAGCCTTTTCTGTTGACAGGTTTGTTTAATGACAGCCAGGCCGCACAATCCGCTAAAGCCATTGCTGAAACCACGCTTCAAGGCATGGCAGATCGGGGCAATGGCCAATATCGCACTTTTGAAACTGCCGCCTCAATAAAATTTGTCAATGTAGTGGATATGCGTCTGACCATTGAATACCAGATTAAATACATTGTTGCCTACAATCATAATACAATTCCCAATGTAGAATATATTGAGACAGATTCCGATGGTGATGGCCTGAGTGATACCGATGAAATGGCTGAAGGCACCAATCTGCGTAATTGGGATTCTGACAACGATGGCATGAGCGATTTTTTTGAAATCCGCATGAGTTCGCCCGGTCATGCCATGGATCCCCTGTTTTCTGACAGCCCATGCGATTATCCTGTTACCAATATATGGGGAGACTCTGATTTTGATGGCATGTCCGATTGTGAAGAATATGTTAAAGGGACCGATCGCTATATTCCTGATACTGATCGGGATGGTATTCCTGATGGCATTGAATTTCTGGCTGGAAGCAATCCCCTTGAAATTCAAATTTCCAGGGACAGCGATTTTGATGGTGTTACTGATCATTTTGAAATCCAAATGCATTCCAGTGTCCGCACTACTGACCCCAAAATTCAGGAACGATATGCTTATGTGTATCATGTTCAGGACCAGGGATTGATTCCTTTGGAGCAAGGATCAGATCAGCCATCCTATGTGCGTGAATATGCTTTCACCATTGAAGGTATTGATCTGGTGGACACACAAGGTTCAGTTAGAAATGATGGCACCCATCTGTTTGCTGGAGACAATATTATCAGCTTATTTATTGCACAGGTACCTGAGGATAACCCCCAGGGGCCACCGATTTTCAGAAAAGCGGAAATTATTGTCAATGTGGCAGATGCCAATAAAACCATTGTGTTGACCCCGGGAGACTTTGATCTTGTTCAGTAATTAATTAATAATAAATATTCAACAAAGGAATAGCAAAATGAAAACCAAATTGATCATGAGTTTGCTCATCTGTTTGTGTGTGGCTTGCCAATCATCTGATGACAACCCAACATCACCTGCAACACAAACATCATCAATATTAATAGAAAATCAACAGGTTTCCGGCACAATCGAAACAAAAGGCAATGTAGACTGGTATCAATACAGAACTCGCCGGGCCAATTCACTCTTACACATACAATGCACCAACAATACCCTGAGGCCAGATACTGAGCTACTGGTTACTGCCTATAAAAAAAATCCTGATAATACCTACGAACGTCTGTATGCAGATCACGCGCCAGAAAACAGTGTATTGCCAACAAATATTCAAATGAGTTTATATGTCAAGCATCCACAAGATATTTATCTGGCTGTCAGGGATTATATGGATGATGATACATCCATTTATCCATATTATCTGAAAGTGTCTGAATCTGAAATATCCACCACCAAGGCTGATATAGCCACAGCATCACCCATAACAGTGGATAATCCAGATGACTGTGCCAATGCTGTTATACCATCCATTGGACACTTTGATCATTTTCGATTTTCAATTATGTACCGGGGAGTATACGAAATTCAGATCACCCCCCAAACTTTCCAGAATACAACATCGGTCGTTTTTTGTGTGGATATTTACAACAGCGCCGGCGTACTTGTGGCACGACACAAGCCCTTTCACAATTACATAACCTGTTTGCCTTTGCTCCTTTCAGCCGGAGATTATCAAATGGTGATCAGTGATTCCGGCCATGACCATGCAGACCCCTCGGCATCCTGTAAAATATGTATCCAGTCACGATCTGAGATGGAACTGGCTATGAATGACAGTCAGGATCAACCTGCACATCTGGGAAGCATTAATTCCGGGCAAATCAACATTGAAGGCCGGATCGCTTATTTGAAAGACCAGGATTGCTATGCCATTGAGTTGACATCAACAAATGATCAGGAACTGGCTGTGGTGAAACTGTCATTTCAATCACTTGTCAGCCATCAGGGGGCCTATCAAATTGATTATTACGATACCAACAGGCGGATTCGTTCCCATGAATATACGCCAGGAAATTCAGCATACAAAACATTCATGAACATTCATACTCTGGAAAACACCCTCTGTGTTCAAGCAATTGAAACCGATCAATGTGATCCAATGGACTATACTGCAAAACTGACATTAGAATGGGTGGATGACCCGGATGAAACAGAAGAAAAACAAAATCAGTTAACTGGTGAATGGACACAGGGCAACAATACCATTGAGACTGCCAGGATTTATAATGTAGATGATGTAACATCAACAATGACTGGAAAAATTGCCTATCAGGGCGATGAAGACTGGTACGCTCTGGCAGTAAACACGTCCACCCAGGCCAGTGTGCTGAATGTATTTTTTCAAACCCAAACTGCTGGTGCCATTGAATACCGACTTTCCATGCGCACAGATAGTATTCCTATTCGTCAGTTGCTGGCCAGCAATCCATCTCAAGATCCCGCATTTCTTAAAACCAGTGTATGGTTACCTGAAAACACGCAAGAACAATTTTTTCTGCGCGTTTGTGATGATTTGGGCGATGATGCTGCCCCTTATCAGACGTATGAAATCGTCACACATATTGTCCCCACACCTATCGCCATAGAACCAGTCAACCCGGGTGTTTTTACGCATTACCATCATGAATCCATGGAAATTAAAACCCATACTGTATCACTCCAACTTTATGATCATACCACACAAACTTTTAATGTGGATACTCTCAGTCTTCGGGTAGACAATCCCCTGGCTATAACAAAACTGGATCAAAATACAGTCAGCATTGAATACCCCTGGATTGGTGGCTATATTGATTATCAAGGGGATCACGATTTTTTCTTGTTGACACTGAATTCATCAAATGTTGAAGCATTGAGCCTGAGTAATAGTTTTGACACAAACCAATGGTACTACGATATTTCTATAGATTTCAAATCGTTGGGATCATCAGTTGAATATGTATGGAAACTATTTCGGAACAGTAGCGGCAACCAACAATTGCTTGACAGACAAAATTCATCAAATGGTTTTTTTGCCAGTGCCGGCGATACAAGCTTGCAAACCCAGGCTTTTGATATGCATCATCCAGAAGCCGATCAAAAATTTTGGGTAAACAACCGGTGGGCAGGTCAGTTTTACCTGTGCATTACAGACTTTAATAATACAACAGGCGACCTGCCCGACGATGATTGGGGGTATGATGCCCCATATTATTTCAAATTACGACTGGTTTATCATCCAGGGGAGGTATCTCCTTGATGGGCGTATGTACAAGTTAGGGGAAAATGTTGCCTCGAAAAAATACCGAAATCCAACCAATGTCCGAAACCAATGTAGGGGCGAACCTTGTGTTCGCCCTCTGAACTAAAACCAAAAACGAACCTATATCCAAAAAACAATGTATATGGGTTCATGGTTTACCATTGCAATCGGACATAGGTTTAATTTCGGTTTCTGTTAGAGGGCGAACACAAGGTTCGCCCCTACATTGGTTTTAGCCGGTTTTAGCCCATGGCCATCAGGTATCAGGTTAAGGAGAATCCCGCAAAATTAGGTGAGTAGAGCTAAGTAAGCGGTCATAAATTTTCGGGTAGATCCTAGTATATATTTTGTTATTCGTCTGGTTGGTCGAACCTTATGTTCGCCCGCCGAACAATAATCGTTTGCGAACCTATATCCGAGGCAAACGTTTCTAATTCATTATCGAAAATAGGTTTGATATCGGTTTTTGTTCGGCGGGCGAACATAAGGTTCGCCCCTACATTGGTTTCGGAAATTGGTTGGATCTCGATTACTACGATCTACCAGAAAATTTATGATCGCTTACTTAAAAGCGGCTAAAGCTGTAATAAAATAGTTATTATCGTTCAACTTTGGTTTTTCATGGCATAATTATTGCCTTTTCTTAGCCCCGATAGGGGCGGAATCTTTGTAGGCTGGGGCGTTAGCCCCAGATC
>Ga0272440_1002169_pt1 | contig 15521 bp, 9 predicted proteins | sample SSMMMBAug17_FD_192440 | JGI IMG/M metagenome (GOLD analysis project Ga0272440, IMG submission 192440) | Marine sediment archaeal communities from Little Sippewissett salt marsh, Falmouth, MA, United States - SSM-MMB-Aug17 | ecosystem: Environmental > Aquatic > Marine > Wetlands > Sediment ... | reverse complement strand
AGGAAGTGGTCTGACTGGTTTAGTTTCTGGTTCAAGTATAGCTAACATTGTTACTACTGGAACTTTTACTATTCCATTAATGAAAAAAGTTGGATATCCTGCCAAAAAAGCAGCTGCAGTTGAAGTTGCAGCCAGCACTGATGGTCAACTGGCTCCACCAATAATGGGAGCTGCGGCATTTATTATAGCAGAATATGTTAATGTTCCATATCTTGAAGTCATTAAGGCCGCTGCTATCCCTGCATTTGCTTCATATGCAGCACTTTTTTATATTTCTCATATTGAAGCATCAAAGCTTGGCCTTAAAGGTATGCCAAGAAATGAATTGCCTCCATTCTTTAAAACCTTGATTAGTGGCATTCATTATTTAATTCCACTTTTCTTTTTATTAATTGAATTGGTTGTATTTCGTCACTCTCCAGAAATGGCAGCATTTAAATCTATTTGTATTATGGCTGTAATCATGATCGTGCAACGCCCTATTCAAGCTATAAGAGAAAAAAATCCAATATTTCCTGCATTTAATAGAGGATTAATAGACATATTTAATGCACTGGCTGCTGGTGGAAGAAATATGATAGCTGTTGCATTGGCAACAGCTGCAGCAGGTATTATTGTTGGTGTCGTTGCTCTGGGCCTGGGAGGATTAATTACTCAAATTATTGATAGCATATCCATGGGAAATATCTTTTTAATGCTTATCATTACTGCACTTGCAAGTTTAATTATTGGTATGGGGTTACCTACTACAGCAACATACATTGTTATGGCATCCTTAACAGCTCCTGCAATTGTATCTATTGCACAGTTTCAAGATTTTTTTGTACCACTTATGGCTGCCCATTTATTTTGTTTTTATTTTGGGATACTTGCAGATGATACACCTCCTGTAGGTTTGGCAGCTTATGCTGCATCAGCTATAGCTCGATCAAAACCAATCCCAACTGGTATTCAGGGTTTTATGTATGATATTCGAACAGCTATTTTACCTTTTATGTTTATTTTTAATACAGATCTTATTCTTCATAATATAAATAGCTGGTCACAGGGAATTTTAATTTTTATTATGGCTTGTATGGGAAATTTTGCATTTGCTTCTGCTACTCAGGGATGGTTTATTACACGAAACAAATTTTACGAAATCCCTTTATTATTATCAGTAACTTTAATTCTAATGAGGCCTGACTTAATATCTGTATGGATAGGCTTACCACATAATCAAAGATACTGGACTTATCCTTTAGGCCTTGCCATATTTGGAGGAGTATATATACTTCAGTTGCTAAGAAAAAAATCGGAATAAATTACATGTCAATAAGAGAATTGTTCCAAAAGAGAGAAAACTCTTTTATTTCCCCATATGGATGCAAAAGTAGCCATACACGTGGACGAAAAAATAAAGAAAAACCCTGTCCTATTAGAACTCCTTTTCAAAAGGATAGAGATCGAATTGTTTATTGTAATGCTTTTCGAAGACTTAAGCATAAAACTCAGGTGTTTCTGTCTCCTTTGGGAGATCATTATAGAACCAGGCTAACTCATACTTTAGAAGTGTCAGAAATTGCAAGAACTATTGCACGAGCTTTAAGTATTAATGAAGACCTTACAGAAGCAATAGCTTTGGGTCATGATCTTGGGCATACTCCCTTTGGTCATGGTGGAGAAACTGCTCTAAAAGAAATTTTTTCATCTCGCTTTGTTCATAGTGAGCAAAGTATTCGTGTTGTCAATTTGTTGGAGAATTCTGGCAAAGGCTTAAACCTTACTTATGAGGTAAAGGATGGGATCTTTAAGCACTCAAAAGGAGGTGATGGCAACATTATTCCAACTGAAAGAAAGGATAGTGCAATTACAGTTGAGGGACAGGTTGTGCGTATATCAGATATTATGGCGTATCTTAATCATGACCTGGATGACGCAATTCGAAGCAAAGTCATAAAACCTTCTCAAATTCCTGAAGATTGTATAAGGATTCTTGGAGAGTCCCATTCTCAACGTGTTACAACAATGATAAATGATCTTGTTTTTTCAAGCAAAAGGGAAGATAATAAATTAAAATTAATTATCAGTAAAGATTGTCTTTCAGCTATGCAATTATTAAGACAATTTTTGTATGAAAATGTTTATCGGTCACAAAGGGTACATAATGAATTTGTAAAAGCAAAGTCAATTATTTCAAAATTATTTTTTTATTTACTTGAAAATCCAGAAGTTTATCAAAAAACTGCTAAGGATCTTGAAATGGCACGTTGTTCCCCTGACTGCCGGCCAAATGAACGTCAGGTTGCTGATGTTATTGCCAGTATGACAGATAGATATGCCCTTAATTTGTATAAATTACTTTTTTTTCCATCATCAATTGTTTAGGTTAATTTTCAGAAAAAACTTTTTCAAGTAAGGAACAAATACCTGTTAAATTTATTCCGAAAATTATCTAAACCTTAATACAAAGAGAATTATGGTACCCAAAAAAATTGAAATGTCTCAAGATTTTGCAAGGCTACTTGCTAATATTTATGAACAAATGGATCAATCATACTTGAAAGCTGCCAGTTCTTATGATTTTGTGTGTAATGGATGTGATGAAAATTGCTGCGAAACACGTTTTTTCCATCATACATATATTGAATTTGGATACTTATTAAAAGGTTTTAACCAATTAACTCAGCAAAAAAAAGACATTATTACTGAAAGAGCGAAACAGGTTTGTGATAAAACTCAAAAACTGCTAAAACAGCAAAAAAGTATTCGGCTGATGTGCCCATTGAATGAAGATCAAAGGTGTCTACTATACGCACATCGGCCTATGATTTGTCGCTTGCATGGTTTAGCTCATGAATTAAAAATGCCAGGAAAACCAATCCAATATACTCCTGGCTGTGATTTTTTTACAAAACATTGTGAAGGAAATAAAAAAGAAGATTACTATACTTTTGACAGAACTCCACATTATATTAATATGGCTAAGTTAGAACATGCATTTAAGCAGGAATATAATATTGATCAGCGTATAAAATTAACCATTGCTGAAATGATAATTGCTGATTGACCAAATTTAGACATATTTCTAAGGAAAAAAAAATGAATTACAACCAATGTTTAAAAGAGATGTACTCATTGAGAAGATTTGGCATTAAGCTTGGTCTCTCTACAATTAAACAGATCCTTTCTGAGGTTAATAATCCTCAGGAAAAATTTAAAGCTATTCATATTGCAGGTACTAATGGCAAAGGATCTGTAGCTGCTATGTTGGCTAATATTCTAAAATTGGCCGGATATAAGGTTGGTTTATATACCTCTCCTCATTTAATACATTTTAATGAAAGAATTGTTATTGATGGAATACCCATTGATGATGAACAAGTTGTATCCCTTTACCAGACTATAAAAAAGGTTCAAAAAACAGACAGGGAGTTGACTTTTTTTGAATACACCACTGCAATGGCTTTTTGTGCTTTTGCTGAACATAAGGTAGACTGGGCCATTATAGAAACAGGTATGGGGGGGCGTCTTGATGCTACAAATGTACTTTTACCAAAAATTTCTATAATTACTACAATTGGCCTGGAGCATCAGACATATTTGGGAAACACAATAACTAAAATTGCATATGAAAAAGCAGGTATTATCAAGCCTGAATGTCCTGTAATTACAGATGTAAGAATCAAAAGAGCTCTTGAAATTGTTAAAAAGAAAGCCAATGAAGAATGTGCTCCTTTATACATATTAGGTAAACAAATGAGAATTCATAGAAAAAAAGATGGCTTTTCTTATATTGGACTAAATTTTAACTGGTATAAACTCCATTGTGCATTAAATGGATCACATCAAATTAGAAATGCAGGTATGGCTCTTTGTGCATACGAACTTATTACTGGAACTAAAGCTAACTGGAAAATTGTTAGAGAAGGTCTTCAAACAGTAAAATGGCCAGGACGCCTTGAAGTTATTTCTCAAGAACCTTTTGTTTTGATTGATGGTGCACACAATACTATGGCGATAAAAGAATTATCAGAATACTTAGAGACTATCTTAGATGGTCGCCATTTAAAGTTAGTTATAGGTGTATTGGATGATAAACCTTATGAAAAAATGTTAAAACCTATTTTACAGCAAGCAAATTCACTTATTATTTCACAACCACAAATTGATAGAAGCCTTGATCCAGAAATTTTGTATAATTATGCAAAAGAATATGTGTCTGATATAAGAATTATTCCAAGTGTTTCTGATGCATATTTTGAAGCAATCAAACAAGCAAAACCCTCAGATATTATATGTATAACTGGATCTTTATATGTCATTGGAGAAATTAAAGCAGCTTTGAATGAAAAACCAACTGAAATTTTTTTGGCTTGACGAATGCTATGTCTTGAATTAATTTTAATAATTGCGCTTGCTAAAGAATCTCGTATTATTGGGTTAAAACCATTTTCGGAAATCACATAAATTTCTTTTAATATTTATTTATGACGATTCAAAGCACCTGCAAAAAAAAAAGATTAATCTACCTTCAAGTTTTACAGCTCAAAAAGGAGAGCAAGGTAATGAGTAAGAAAGAAAAAAAAGGCGAACGTCTGCCGAAAACTGACGAGTTGGCAAAGGAATTAACTGAATTTTTATCAAAAAAGTTTGGATCTCGTGTAAAAATAATACCAACAGCAACCTTCATTCCTGATGAAGATGAGACTGTAAAACCACCACCAGAAGACAAAGATTTTGAAATTAAGTTTGATCTTAAACCTGAAGAACTTGTGGCATACCTTGATCAATATATTGTTCGTCAAGATCATGCCAAAGCTGTTTTAGCTACAAAAATTTGTACACATTTCAATCGTATTCAATATCAAAGAAAACATGGAGACAATGTAAGCGATACAGTTGGTCGCATAAAGAACAATGTTCTTTTATTAGGACCTACTGGAGTTGGAAAGACATACATAATAAAACTAATAGCCAATAAGTTAGGAGTTCCCTTTGTTAAAGGAGATGCAACAAAATTCACTGAAGCTGGCTATGTTGGAGCAGATATTGAAGACCTCATTCGGGATTTGATCAGGGAAGCAGACCATAATGTTGAGCTTGCACAATATGGAATTGTATATATTGACGAAGTTGACAAAATTGCAGCAAGTAGAAATTCATATGGACATGATATTTCACGTTCAGGAGTACAACGTGCTTTATTAAAGCCAATGGAAGAAACTGATATTGAATTAAAAATGGGTCATGACCCTATAGCTATGATGGAAGAGTTTGAGAGCTATCGAAAAACAGGTAAACGTGGAAACAGGGTCTTAAATACCAAAAATATATTATTTATAATGAGTGGTGCTTTTGCAGATATTAAAGATATTATAAAAAAGCGTGTTGCAGACCAAAAAATGGGTTTTGGTGCAAAACTGGCGTCTGCTGATGAAGATGCCTTGATTATGCAAAAAGTTAAATCAGAAGATCTTATAGAATTTGGCTTTGAATCTGAATTTGTTGGTCGATTACCAGTCAATGCTGTCTTAGACCCTCTATCTGTTAATGATTTATATACTATTTTAAAAAATCCAAATAATCCTACTATTTTAGGAAAAAAAATGGATTTTATGGCCTATGGCATTAAGATTAAATTTTCAGATAAAGCACTTCATATGCTGGCAGAGCAAGCTTATGAAGAAAAAACTGGTGCTCGTGGTCTTGTAAGTGCTATTGAAGGTTCAATACTTCCTTTTGAAAAAAAATTGCCTTCAACTGATATTAAGAAAGTAGCTATTACTGAAGAAGTCATCAATGCGCCTGAAAAAATTTTAGAAGACCTTTTGAAAGACCCTCACAACTCAAAATGGACCAATCAATTTAATTGTGTTGCAACAGAAGAACAATTAAATATGGTTGAATATATTATTGAAAATAAAAATCGTCTTACCCAAAGGTTTAAAATTGAGCTTGAAAAGGAAGATAGGATCAAAAATATAGCTGAATTTTGTTGCCAACATATTATGGATCTTGAAACATCCTTTTCAAAAGTAAAACAAGCCTTTGGACATATTCAAAAAATTGAAGATGATTTTTTAAAAACTCATGATATAGATCTTTCATTTGATGATGAATCAGTCAATTATTTAATCCAAAAACAATTAAGCGATTCATTGGGAATGGAAAATTTTTTCAACTGGCTCAACAAAAATTTTGAATATGGCTTAAAACTTATTCGTGAAAAAACAGGTAAAAAGACTTTCTTAATCCCTAAAGCTGCCTTAATAAAGCCTGATACTTATCTGGAAAATCTCGTTAAAACAGAATTAAAAGGATATGAAGAATGATAGGAATATCAAAATTATATTGCGGTACAGTTGAACCTTCTGATGCTCTTCGTTATGGCAGATCTTCTGCATCAATGCCATCACATCTGCTACAATTCTCAAAGGATAAGCGCCCTGTAGTTGTATGGAATATTACACAGCGCTGTAATTTAAAGTGCGTTCATTGTTATGCACAGGCTACTGAAAATAAAAAAACAGAAGAATTAAGTCTGGATCAGGGAAAATTATTGCTTGATGATCTGGCACAGTTTGGAGTTCCTGTTGTTTTATTTTCTGGTGGAGAACCATTAGTAAGAAAAGATTTACCACAATTAGCAGAATATGCTGTTTCAAAAGGTATGCGCGCTGTTATATCAACGAATGGAACATTAATTAATCGGGATATGGCCCAGCGATTAAAGGATATTGGTCTTTCTTACGTGGGAATAAGTCTGGATGGTACAAAATCTATAAATGACAAATTTAGAGGTGTTCAGGGCGCTTTTGATGCTGCCATGAAAGGAGTTGAAAATTGTCAACATGTTGGTATTAAAGTTGGTTTTCGTTTTACTATCAATAAAATAAACTCTAATGAAATACCTGCAATTTTTGATATTCTTGAAACAAGGGATGTTCCAAGAATTTGTTTTTATCACCTGGTTTATGCTGGCCGTGGCTCTAAGATGATTGAAGAAGACTTAACACATAGTGGAACTAGAAAAGTTGTTGATTATATAATGGACCGCACAAAAAAAATGCATGATAATGGAAAAGACAGGGAGGTTCTTACAGTAGATAATCACGCTGATGGTCCTTATGTTTATTTAAGATTGATTAAAGAAGATCCAGAACGTGCAAAAGAAGTATTAAGCTTACTGAAAATGAATGAAGGCAACAACTCAGGTCGTGGAATTGGTTGTGTGAGTTGGAATGGAGATGTTCATGCTGATCAGTTCTGGCGTCATAAAGCTTTTGGTAATGTTCTTAATACACCCTTTAGTGAATTATGGACTAATAATCCTGATCCACTTTTAAATCAACTAAAGGAAAAGAAAAATCACGTTAAGGGACGATGTTCCAGGTGCAAATGGCTTGATGTTTGTGGTGGAAATTTTCGTGTTCGTGCTGAAGCCATTTCTGGAGATGTATGGGCTCCTGACCCTGCATGCTATTTAACTGATGAAGAAATTGGCATATAAACAAGGAGGTTAAGAGATATTTTTCTCTTAAATTCACACGATGTAATATTCGTTCATATAAGTTTTTTCAAATAATCTATGATAAAGGTTTAATCAGAGTTTTTTTTGATCCTGTTTTCTAATTTATTTATTATATTTTCAAAAATATAGTTTATTCTGGTTTGGTTATAAATCGAATTTATTTGAGGCCATGTTGCTCGTTCACCTATTCTTACATACATATTAAGATCCTTAGGAGAAGGATTTGATGCAATTTTCCTATATAGGAGCAGATTAAAGGGAAATTGAATATTAATGTCTCCAAGGTATGTTTGTCTGGCAATAGCATAAGCTTTATCAAATAATGGACGCCAGGCGGTATTTTCACTCAAATCACGAGCTAATTCAAGCATTTCAGCAGAATGAGCATGAATAATAGACGATACAAAATGTTTACAAAATGGAATTACCCCTTTTTTTCTTTTGTGTGTAATAAATGGAAGAACATGAGGATTTGATTGACTAACAATAAACATGTTAACATTATTTAATCTGCTAACCCTTTTCATAGGAACATCACTATGAACAGAGCCATCAATCCATTTTTCAGTAGGTAAATATGGTATCTGTATTCCGCTTTTATTTTTTTCTTTTAGCAAAACAGGTGGAAAAACTCCAGGAATTGCGCAAGAAGCAAGCGAGCTATAAGTAATCATAACATTAGGAGTTGTTAAATAATTTAGAATTCGAGGCTTTTGTCGCTTCCTTGTAGGAGAAACAGTTATATTTAATATTCTACCTGATCTTTTAAAGGCTTCCAAAAAAGTGTATTCTCCAACATTGTGTCTAATATGCTCAGATAGTTGTTCTGTATCCATTATAAATTTATGTGATAAAATTTTTTTAGGATGTAATATTTTTAAAGCCTTTCTATGAATGTTTTCAGGATGAGCAAAAAAGTAATCCAGTTCATCATCAGTTCGGGAACAAACCCCTGAAGCAACTATTGCACCCATGCTAGATCCAGAAATAATCTTGGGTAGTAATTTTTGTTCCCACAAAGCTTTTACAACACCAAGATGGTATATTCCAAAAGAACAACCTCCACTTAACATCAATGCTGGTTTTCCAAAAACATACTCTGCCTGTTTAAATCTTTGAAGTTTTTCCTGCAAAGTTATTTCAGGTACATCATAATCGCATATAAAATTCATAGCTTTTTCTATTTCATCAAGGTATTCAGTGATAATATTTTTTGTACCTGAATATGCAGATTGATATAATTCAGAGTTTGTTATATCTGCTAAATTACGATATAAACTTTCTGTTAAAACTGATTCAAGTTTTAGTAAATCTTTTTTATTTCGATATTTTTCAATCTTTTTAATATGTTTTCTTATTAAGGCAGAATCATAATAGTTAGAATCATCTATTTGCCTCCAAATGTCTTTTTCTTCCAAATAGTCAAGCTCATTAGCATATTCCAGCCACTGTTTATAGCTCGATGCATTATCCATTGCATTTTTAAGTTTTTTTGAAGTATTTGAGTTCATTTTTTTCATCTCCTTGCCTATAATCAGTACTTGCAGGATAAACCAGCAACATTGACACCTTTATTATCTATTAAAAATGCTTCATTGTAAATACCTTTATTTTGTATAATTTTATTTTTTAAATACTTTTCCGCCAGGTTGATTTGTAATGATTTTTTTTAATGGATTAATGATTTGTTAATTTCCACTCTTTATCAATTTTCAGTATTTCAATCATAGATTTGTTTTAAGCATTTTGTTTTTTTTTACAGAGTTAGTATTAAAGATTAATCTTGACTTTTTCTATATTTATAATAAGACCAGCTTACCAATTATTTTTACGAAATAATTATTAACTATCCTTATTAACAGGCTAAAGAAATGGCCTTTCAAAATTTAAACTAATATGATATGTTTATAATTGGCATAATGACAGGTTCTGAATAAGCGCCCTGGCCTTGAGCAGATAAGAAATTATTGTTATCAAACAGCTTGCACGTATATTGATTGATAGTTTCATTTTTCACAATAAGCTGCACCTCATTCAAAATCCAGTCAAACTTCCATGACTTTTTTGAAAATCCTTCTACTTCATTGATTATATGGGAAGACAATTCATAACTTCCACCATCAAAGCTGAACCCATGGATACCAATAAACCAGGTGGTATCACTATCTCCTTCTAAATCGTGACAGGCCTCATGTGGTTGAGTTTTTCCAAGATATGGTCGACAATCATATTTGTTAAAATCTGGCAAGCTATCTTTTGTTATATACAAACCAAGATCTGAACCTTGTGAAATAACATCCATTTCAACTGATAGCTTGTGTGGAAATTTACCTTCTATCATATAATAATTCCATTGACTACTTTCAGCATCGCCATTTCTTGAATCAATTTCTGAAAGCAATGTGATATCTCTACATCTGAAATCTCTATGCTCATAATATTGTTAATAATTTTAAAAAGAGTATAGAATAAATGAGGTATAGAGTTTATGTTCTTGTATATCTTGAGAAAAATTAAACTGCTTTAAAGAATATTTAGCTACATCATTGGCGAAACGATATTGATAAGCAATATCAATTGAAAAAAGATTATTTTTTGTTATTCCAAGACCAAAACTTAATCCAAAAAATGAATCAGATAAACCTTCAGCAGGAGCTGGATCGTAGAACAGCCCCCCCCGAATCGGCAAAATAAAATCAGAAAATATATTGAAGAATCGATATTCAAAACCTGTTCGTAATTGATAAGTAGGAGAAATACTTGTTTGGTTTAAAGGAAAACCCGTAATCGGACTTCTTTCGCCTTCTTTATTAACATATTTAAATGTATTCCAATCTGTTTTATACATATCTGCTGACACAATGAGTTTATCGGAAAATTTGTATGTTATACCTATACCATATGATAGTGGCATATGCATGTGACCGTGAGAAATTGTCTTTTGGCTTGTGTTTTCCTGTATTTCGTGAGTAATGTCTGCTGTAAAATTTGTTTTTAAGACACACCCCATGCATATTTTGCCTTGTCGCCAAAGTATCCCAAAGTTTGCATTTATTCCACTAAACTCATAGTCTTCTTGTTTTGAATAGTAAACAAGCTCATTCGTTACATAATATTTTCGTTTTAAATGATACACTTGTTTCCATTTGTTACCAAAGAATCCTTTATCCCATATGTTTAGTGTAATCCCTGCAGATAATTGAGGAATAACCTGAATACAATATGAAATACCCAAAGCAGATAGATTTCCTGTTTGTTTATAATGCCATTCATCAATTGCATTGAATGCATCTTTATTCAAAAAAAATTTCCAATCACGATTAAAATCGTATAAATGCTGGCATGCTAAAGAAACAATCATATTTCTATTAATCAATCTAAAGGGGTATGATACACTCAAATAATTAAGATTATTTCCAGATATACCATTAATTCCTGATGCTTCTGTGTTTGTACCGAAAAGATTTTCTTCTTCACGACTATAATATGAAGTAACTATTGATATTTCTGGGTAAATCAGATAGATAAGGCAACCAGGGTTCCAGGATGCAGCACTTGCATCATCTGCAATAGATATGAAAGCCCCTCCCATTCCTAGTGCACGTGCACCTGAACCTACAGGATTGAAAGTGCTTGGGATTTCAATTTTAACTTGTCGAAGATTATTATCGCTATACGCAAAAGAATGAAATAACAGGACTATCAATAGAATTATAATAATTTCTTTGAAAAAATTTATAATACTAGCATATAAGAATGTATATAGGTTGTACTTACAAACCATTTAATTCCCTTTTGATCAAAATCTTTTATGGAGTAATAACATTAGATCCAATTGTCAATTGTCTTGCTATTTTTCCATCTGTTTTTTCATTGCAAATACCGTTTCCATTATCATCAAGACAAGGTGTTTGGAAATTTAGTAAAGAGAGTCTAAGGGAGCGTTTAGCATGCAACCATGAATTACGTATTGTGGCTCCACTCAAGACCGCATTAAAAAAATGAGTTGAAAAAGAGTTTGTTCCTTCTAAATTAAAAAATATTTGTTGATTACTGGTCGAACTTGTGATCAAAATTCGTTTTTTACCTTTAGGAGGATTCAGCCTTGCTATAAAACTACCTGAGTTACATGCATCATATATTAAAACAATTATTCCAGGCATATTATTTTGTACGTTGTTCATTAATAAATTTAAATCTGACGCTAAAAGGATCTCATTATCATTAACTTTCATTTGTTCATTTTGTCCTTCACCAATCATATATATTAACAACTGGCTCGTGTGGTTAAAAGCCCAAATATTAAATGCATATTTTATGTTTTCCATGCTTATTGTTTCATCCACTCCATTTGAGTGTTGAGCGCTTAAAAAATAAATATTATCATCAGAATACCCCCTTGATTTAAGATTTTTATAGACCATACTTGCATTAGATCTAAAAGCTTTTGAAGTAGTGCCTGAAAATGATTGTCCTTCAATAATTATAGCTTTGCTGTACAAAGCTTGGTTTACGGATATAACAGTAGACTTTGGGTAAGATGTGTTTCCTTTATAATCTTTTGCATAAATATAAACGTTATAATTTCCTTGTTGAACAAAATTACTATAGGTTGCTTCATATCGACCTTTTATAGTTTCATGAAAATCAATGATATCAAAATTCTTTTTATCCTTCTCATTATCATTATTTTCGGCAAAAACAATGGGTGGGTAAATCACACCCCAAACTTTTTCAATACCATCAGAATCAAATACTTCGTTTACATATAACGTATCAGAGGTTTTATTAATAAGAACTTTGGAGGGAGTAATATCTAAGATATTTGGCTGTGGTGTATAAGGCGTTAAATCATTTTGAATATAAGCATGTTTTGCGTAAATGATATCCGCTTTTTGATTACATATTCCATCTACATTTGAGTCTAATTGAGGATGTTGTTTCTGGTTTAATAAATAGAGTATTGATTTTCGAGCATACTGAAATGAATCACCGACGTTATTTCCATAAAAAATAGAAGACCAAAATGAAGTTGAAAATGAAAGTAATCCATTATAAAAAAAGTGTGGGCATTCTTGCGGCAGTGTACCGGAAATCAAAATACGTTTTTTATCCCTTGCTGATGGTAATAAAGACGACATTTCATAGGAATTTTCACTTATAAAAAATAGTCTTCCAGGAATAATATTTTGAATAGTGTTCAGCCATATGTTCAACTGATTAGAAAAAAGTACTTCATGTTCATTGAACATAAATCGATTATTCCACCCATGTCCAACGAAATATATCAATACATTATCTGCTTTAGGAGTGGCAATGGTCCAGTTATTGATTGCGTAATCTATATTGGAAATACTTGTTTTTGCATCAACGTCGTCCGCATCACCATTATGATCCGGATCAATGTCAGTATCATTCGCTAAATAATAAATCGCTTCTTTTGAAAATCCATTATGTAATAAAGCTTTGTAGGCTAACTGTGAACAATGTTGAAAAGATTTTTTTAAGGACATACTTGCCCCTCCTTCAATAATTATTGCTTTTGAGAAATCTTTTTGCCCCAAAATTTTACGAAAAGCTTGAATTCGATTATTATTTGTATCCGCTATAAATACAGTTCCATCTTGACTAACTGAAAGGTCTTTTGGTTTGCTTAGTTGCCCGGGGTTTGTGCCAAATTCACCAAATGATGATAAAACTTTGCCAGATGGTGAGAACTTAACAATTCGATTATTGCTTGTATCAGCAACAAATATTGAACCAAAATTATCAACCACAATACCTGTCGGTTGATTCAATTCTCCTGATTGTGAGCCTTTTATTCCCCACTTATGCAAAAAAGAACCTGAAGAACTAAAAGCTTGAATCCTATGATTAACTGTATCAGATACATATATGTATGTTTCTGAGTTATTAGAGTATACTGCTATACCAGAAGGAAGGATGAACTCTCCATCGGCATTTCCTAATTTTCCCCATGAGCAAATAAAATCGCCTTTGTCACTAAACTTTTGAATGCGATGATTTTTTGTGTCAACTACGTATACATAGGTATTTAATCCACAATCTTCAATTGCAATATTCATAGGTTTTCTAAATTGAGAAGACTGTTGACCTTTACTTCCCCATCTTTGAATAAACTCTCCATCGTTAGAATATTTATATACGTTATTTCCATCATATAAATGAGAGTCTACAATATAAACATTCCCTTTATAATCTAAAGCCAAACCTGTTACCAAGTTAAAGCTGATATTATTAGAACTTCCCCAACTATTTAAAAACGTACCTTCTGATGAGAATTCTTGTATTCGATTATTTTTTGTGTCAGCAACAAAGATAAAAGTATTTGAACCTTTTTGGTAACAATCAATTGCTGAAGGATAATTTAACTTACCTTCATCATTTCCATGACTTTTCCATGTTGTAATACATTTTTTATAATCTTTTTCGAATTTTGATATGCTATTTTCATAAGCATCTGTTATAAAAATATCACCTTTGTCATTATAAGTGATCCCACTAATTCTGCACGCCTTACCAGCATCGTTAACTAAGCTATGTTCTCCTATTAGTTGAAAATCCTTTGAATATCTGTATATCGTATTACTATATTTATTTACCAGGTTCAGGTTTTCAGATTTATCAAATTTAAGTATTGTATTGTTTAGCTGAGATGTGGGCCACATTTCAATAAAGTCACCTGTGTTAGTAAATTTTTGAATTCGATTATTTTTAGTATCGGATATATAAACATACTCATCACTATCAATCGCAATATCTGTTGGATAGTAAAATTGGCTCACAAGAACACCCTTTTTTCCCCAGCTTAATTCAAAATTTCCTTTAGAATTAAGCTTAATTATTCTGTGGTTGTAACTATCCACAATGTAAACAAAATTATCTTTATCAACCGCTATGCCTGTCGGAAAAGATAGTTCTATTTTGTTTTGAGTATCTTTTTGCCATGTCCAAATAAGTTGACTATTTTGTTTTGAAAATTGTTGAATTTTTTTTTGGTCATAATGAGCCACATAAATAAAGTCATTACTTACTGAGATTAAGCTTGGAAAAAACTCTCTATATGCTTCACCCCATTGATTTATAAGAATTCCTTCTTCAGTAAAAACTTTAATACGATGATTCAATGAATCTGCAATATAAACCATGTCATTATCAATCTCAATATCAGTTGGTTCGTTAAAATACCAGGGTTGATCAGGTTGCGGCCACATCTGAATCATTTTGTATTTTTCATATGCATATGAATTGCTACAGAGAAATAAAGTTAAATATAAAAGAAAAATGAAATAATAATTTACATAATTTCTCATAACATAATCTCCTAATATGATTAATAATTATAAATATATCATCTGGTTATATATTTATGATCGATAGCATTATCAAATACCTCTTCCGGAATCCGTTTAGAATTATGCAGTATTGGAGGAATATAACTATCCGGAATCATAAAAGTATATATTTTCGTTGCTAATCTGTCATTATAATCAGTTGTAATATCACAATTCCAGGAACCATTATCTTTGATTTCTGTTAACGGCTTATTTTTATAAGGTTTTGTTTCCCATCCATTGATCCATATATAGACAATGATATTGTTTTGCTCAGATAAGGTACGAGCAACATAACCTTCAAGGTTTTTGATTCTATTACCATATTGAGGAATTGATGTAACGATAATGGATGAATTTGAATAATTTAACTGGTTAGAATAGAAATCAGGATTTTGATTCCTTAAGGTTGTTTTGATAGGTAATCCATAGAAATTGTTTTGTTTTTTGGATAAACGGTCTGTTTGAAATCCGTTTAGTTCTGGAATATTGAGATTGAGTTCTTCTTTTTCTTGATAATTAATTGACAATCCACCAATCCCTATTGCATCAATATTTATTTGATATTCAGAATTTTTAGTATCATTTTTGGGATAATTATTTGTCATTCTAACGAAATAACTGTCATTGAGTGGACATATCCATAAAATATA
>Ga0272440_1002168_pt1 | contig 15522 bp, 12 predicted proteins | sample SSMMMBAug17_FD_192440 | JGI IMG/M metagenome (GOLD analysis project Ga0272440, IMG submission 192440) | Marine sediment archaeal communities from Little Sippewissett salt marsh, Falmouth, MA, United States - SSM-MMB-Aug17 | ecosystem: Environmental > Aquatic > Marine > Wetlands > Sediment ... | reverse complement strand
GCCGGATACTCCTTCTGTAGAACTGTTGACCAAATAAATAATTGTCTTCTTAAGATTCCCGTGTTTTGAGAAGCAAATTCCATTGAAACACCAAATATCATATTGGTCGAAGTCCGGAACATTATACAAAGCATAATATCGACCATTTTGATTGTAGCTTGTGTAAGCATTCCACTGCTTCAATTTAAGCCAATGCACCGCCAAAATCCATTATTTGCCCCTTTAAGAATTATGTTGTTCTTTGATAGTTTTATAAATAATTAATATAATTTTTTATAGTGAGTTACGATTCTTTTCATAACATATTCATTCTTGTTGATTTTACTTATAAAATTTTTTAAATTGTCATTACCAATTCCGATTCTTAGCCATTCAGTTCTTGATGGAAAAAAATTAATACCACCGCAGGCAAAAATAGCATTCCAATCTTTATGTTTGTTTAACCAGCGAAAAGTGTTGCTATCTACATGCTTAACTGCACCATTCGGATAACTTAACCATTTAATGCATTGAAGGCCATTATCGTTTAAAATATTAAAATTTGTTTCTATCTCAAATTTTTGTTGTTCATAACTAAGCTTAGATAAAATGGGATGGTTCAATGTATGATTACCAAATTCCCAGCCATTGTCCTGAAGTATGAATAAATCCTTCCATTGTAAATGAACCTGATTATGAATATCATTGCTTTTGATTTCATTCCAAACGCTGTAAATCGCTTTTTCCATTAATTGATAAGTATAATTATCCTTCGTAAAACCAAGCAGATTATCATAGCTTGAAATTTTAACATTTAATATTTTTTCTAATGCATTGATAATTTTATTCTCATATCCTTTGTTTATCAATAAAGCACAAAGGATTCGATAGTAAACTGTTGATGTATCCACAAAGTTTGCATTAAGAAAAACTGTTGGATATATGTTCTTTTGTATGCAAAGGGGCAAAGTATTTGGCAAGATATTCTTATATCCATCATCAAAAGTGATCACAAAATATGGTTTATCAATTTTGCCGTTTTTTAATAATTCAGGTATTGCACTTAATTTAATATTGGTGGCGTGGTCACATAAAAAATTTATATGCTCTTCAAAATAGTCTTTTTCAGTCATTACTTTTGTATAGACTTTTTCCCACTGAGTACAGGTATTCAAATCGACAACAGAGTGATACAAAAAAATATATATGCCATTCTGTAATTTTTTTCTCTGAAACTTGAAGTTTATTGAATTATCTATGATTTTATTTACTATTTTGGTGGAAAGCTTAGAAGATAGAGTATCATAAAAATTTGGAATAAAAGGCCATTTATGCTTATTTGTATAATTAAGCATATCTACATCACTATCGTTAGGTTGTTGAATCAAGCGACCCTTTATTTTGTTAAAAATCATATCTTTTGTTTCCTGTTAACAATATTTTATCGCTTAACATCAGGAGCCAGATCTTTATATATATTTTTAATTGTTGCAGATGGCTGATCGAAAGGATGAACCCATGGAAAATGTATAAATGAAAACACTTCAATAATAAACCAAAACAAAATGATAAAAGTGAGAATTTTTTGTTTATGTTTTATAAAAGAGTTACCTATAATCTCATTTAAATAAAAAGCAGAAAATGTAAAAATAAATATCGCAATATCCATGCTCATATATGGCAAATATCTTCGAGATACAAAGGTTTGAAACCAATTGGCTGCAATACACAAAAGTATGAATAAAAAAACATTTTTTGATTGTTTACGAGGAACGACTTTTTTGACTTTTTCAAAAGAAGCTGCTGACAAAAAAATCCAAATTACATAATTATTCACAACAATAATTAAATATTGTTTGATTGAGTCACAAATTGTGTTAAACATTTCTATCGGATTTTGATAGATGAACTCCTTTAGAATCCATACCCCTTGACCAATTTCAATTTCTGTATTGTAGTAAGTCAAACCATACAATTTGAGAAAAACCATCCAAAAGAATAAAGGGAAGAGATGCGATATAACACTAATGCCTGCTTTCAATATATTTCCATGGAGAACTGTCAAGGCCAAAATCGCAAGATATATCGCATAGTTCTGCTTCCCTAACATAAGAAGACCAAAACAAAAGGAATAGAGAATATTCTTTTGATGACTGTAATTCTTATTGAGGTCATTGAATAAAAAAATTGAAATAATGGGCGTTGCAAATTGCAATTCTAATGTATGAAATGTACTAAAAGATATTATTGCAAATGAATGAAACATCAATAAAGCAATAGCTGTTATAGCCACGTGTTCATGGAAGTATTCCTTAATAAGGCGAAACATCATTAGTGCAGAGGTACAATACATAATAAATTTTAGAATGAGATAAGCAATTCCTGAGCATTCAAGAGGACTCAAATCCATAAATGGTTTGCTTAAAAATCCAATCATACTACCAATACAAAAAATTAGACAAGGATATGTGGGACGATTTATACGTGCCTTATACCTATCAATTTTAAAGGCTTCTGGAAAATAAGCACCGGAAATAATTTCAACGGCAGAATCCTTATTATATTGCCACATAAATGGAATCTGATGCGGTCTTTTGAATACTTCATAGCCTGGGCGTGGATTTAACCATGCCAGATTTGACGAAATAAGAAAGGATAATAATATAGTAGAAAATACAATCAGATAATTTGTTGTTGATATATATTGAAATTTTTTCATTAATAGTCCTTAAGATATATTCAAGCAATTACTTTTCTTTTATTGCTAAATAATAATTAATAAACCAGGTAGTGCAGATTTTATTGTTGTAAATCACTAAGAAAATTAATCTCTTGAGGTGTTGGATAATATAAATTTTTTTTACGATCAAATGTATTCTTCTTAAAAAAGAATAATCCAAAAATATCATTATCCAATACCTGTAATATTGTTATATCCGGCGCAATATATTGAGCTCTTTCTATAAATAGTGACGTCTCGTCCGTAATTGTATACCCGCATATTCCAGCATTCATTACTTCTAATTTCGAATTAAATTGTTCCAATAAAGATGGATAAGTATCATGATTTGGTAGAAATGGTCCAAAAGTAAATGAGTCCCCTAAAATAAGAACTCGTTGTTTGCTTTTTTCTTTTAACAGATCATTGATATTTCTGAACCCCTGTCTGTTTGATACAACCCTAAATGGCATAAGCGATTGGTAATTTGATATATACGATTTTTTTGGTTTTAGATCTCCATAAATAGATATTTCATTTGACGGCTTCAAGGGGTTTCTGTATGAATCAACTGTTTTAATAAAATTATTCAATTTATTGGCAATGATTCTATTTCCAAATCTTGTTAGATGACCATTCTTAGGTAATAGCGTCACATCTTCCCAATGATATTGTCTTAGATGCATTGTCTCAAAATATAATACTTTATACTTTTGAGACAATGATTTATAAAAGTTTCGGCATACTTTTTCGGAAATTGATCTTGATGAATTTTGATTAACAGATGGAATATATAAAACGATCAGTTTCGTTTGTGCCTTTTGCGCTGCATTGACCAGTCTGGCAAAGTTTTTTTCATACTCTTTTTTAAACTTACCAAGTAGATCCTTTCCTTTTTCTGAAAATAAAGCTTCCCATGAGCCTTCATATTGTATTTGATTTTTATCTATAATATATTGTGCCATTTTTTGTTTGATTTTGTATGAAATAAAATCAGTGGATTCTGTCAATGCCAGAAGATGATCACTTTTTAATTGATAATAAATTAGTCGAGCGGCAATCTCACCCATTATAATTAAAGTCAGTAACGGCAAAATTGAAAATAAAACTTTCTTACACGTTGAGAGTGACTTAACGCTATCCATATGATCTCCTTGAATAAATAGGATACTCGAAAAAAAATACTTATCCATTCCTAAAAAGTAGTAATATTAATTTTAAATTGTTAGATAAGTTGGCATTGATGTTTTTGGCTATATTTTATCAAAACTAACTATATCCCTAGTTATGTCTATTCAGATATTATTTTTTTTTCTAGATTGACGGAAGTGGGAGTTTTGAAAATGATGTATCAACGTTTTTGGACATGCTTTCTACTTATCTGTCTTTAAACAAAGAATAAAGATTTGGATAAAGTTTTTGATTCATCGTTAGAAGGCTGATCATTCCTTTCAGCAGAAGTGCGTTATATTTGGGATCAATGACATTTTTTATAGATTTACCAGAATATGTAACATAGCCGTTTGGGGATTTATGGACAGCCATTGTTTTCAGAAGAAGTGAATTTGATTTTTCGGCATAACTCTGATTGCCGGTCAATTCAGCATATCTCCTAAGTGAAATTGCAAAATCTACTTGGTTATCTATATGGGCGAACTTTCCAAATTTTCTATTTGGAATCAAGCCATTTTCTAAACGATTGTCCCAAGCGTGATCAAGTATTGTTTTTGCGAATGTAAGATATTTTTTTTTTTGAATCTTTGGTTCAAGAAAGTAAACTGCATCACACATTATATCTACAAGAATAAATGCTGCTGCAGCACTTGGATATCTCCGAATTCGAATTTGTGGAATGTATTCCATGTGAACCACTCCCTGTTCGACAAATTTGTTGGCTGCAGCATCAAGCCATCTGATAAGGTGATATCGCCAGAAATCATCTCCAGTTGCATTATAAAATTCCAGCATGGTGAATGCAGGTGTCGAATTTGATTTCATAAGCTGACTGTATTGACCATTTATAAGAAAAAACTTAACTTTTCGTAAAATTCCTCTAAAACTGTCTTGCAAAGGTAGGGGTCTAGAATGACTTTGAATTGGCGGAAAACAGGAAAGAATGTGTTGCATCCATTTATCAGGTTGTGAAATAAATATACGATAGGGAAAAAGGGAATGTTTAACAAAATAGTTGTTCTTTATCCAATTTTTTAAAATACATTGTGCACTTTTGAATGTTGATGGAAACGTATCGCGCATTTCACAAAATGTTTCTAAAAGACCGGCTGACCAGGGTTCATAATAGTATACATATTCTTTTTTTTTTGTCATGTAGGCAGCGGATAAAAAATTGTTATGGATCAGATGATGATCTACAAATTTAATGGCATCTTCAAGTAATTTGAACACTTGATTATCATTGGTTGCTTTCCATAGAGCGAAGAGCCCACCAAACCATTCATCAATATTGCGGGTGATCAAAACGCCATTCTCAGCACAGAGGGTTAATAAAGAATTCTTTTTTTGCTTGATTCGATGTACTTGTTCTAATAAGAAATCTGTTTCTCCAAAGTATATAAAAAAAGGAACAATATCATCAAAATTATCAAAAAGGGTTCGATGTGTTGTCGGATAGTTTCTGGATAGAAAACCATCCGGCGTTAAAAATCGAGTTTTTATCAATTGAATCAATTCAAAGGCATGTTTTTTAATGTCAAGATGCGCCATAATGATTAGTCCAATACCTGTTTTCAGGTTTGTCTCTTGGTATATTACATACAAATTGTCGACTTTTACCTATTGCCAATGAAGCAACTATTAAAAAGGTGTGGGGAATATTTAGTCTTCGCCTCACTTCTTGTTCTTTCTTTACGCTACCAAAGCTTGTGTAAGATCCCCAACAGCAACCTAATTCCATAGTTTCACATAAAAGATAGATATTCTGAACGGCACATGCTCCTTCTATATAAGGTACCATGCGATCATCAGGATAACGATAATCACCAGCATCTGAAAGAAGGAGTAGTACACAAGGAGCTTGAAAAAAAAATTGATGTCCGCCAGGTATAGTATCACTGACAAATTTTTTTAGCAAAGGATCTTCAACAAAAATCAAATAGAGAGTTTGACGGTTGCATGATGATGGTATTTGTTGAGCTGCTTCATTAATCATTTTTTTTTCTTCGTGTGTTAGTGGAATATTTTCAAAGATTCGTCTGGAACGGCGCACTCGAATTAATTTTTGAAATTGTTCAGTTTCTATTGGAGGTTTATTTCTATGAATTTCATTTAGCAACATGGGGCACGCAGTATTTTTTTCATTTGTTGAATTTTTAAATTCTTCAATTATCTTGTTTGCCCATTTTAATTGGTTTTTGGGAAGATTATTTTCACTGGAAATGACATTATTTAATTGCTCAAAAACATTTGTCCCAAAAGTTTCTGAATAGGCTTTTGGCATAAATAAATATCGTTCGAGATGATGCGCTTTTTTCCTTAAAAACAATGCTGGATTTGATTTTGGATAGTTATTATCAAGATAAAGGCGCTTGGCTTTTAGAAAAAAAAGCATTTCTTTAATATATTGTAATACAGCCTTTAAAATAATCACGATAAAACTAATGAATAATAATATTTTTTTTTTTATCGTTTTTTGCATATTTTTTTCCTATATAAAGCACGTGATCAAAAATTGAATTTTATACTCAAAAACATTTGAATGCTTACTTAGTTAGTTAGTTAGGAATTTTCGGAAGCAACTTACTCAATTAAATAAATAAAAACAAATAGTTATGGAATCGAATAATAATATTATAAATGCAGTATATTTTTGAAAAGTTTTTTCAGTTTATACGGTATATATGGCTTAATTTTATTTTTTACTATATTGCGATAACTATCTTTTAATATTGTCGTTATCAGTAAGTTAACATCATATTCAGGTAATAATTTTCTTTCCTTATTTATTGTTATTAAAAAGTCAATCGCAAAGGATTCGAATCCTTCATATGCCAATAATAAAAAATAAATAATCATTTTTTCATCAGTCAATTCAGTTGATTCTGAGAGAAACTCAAAATCTCGTGCATAGATAACATCTGCCCATATAAATTCACCAATGTCATTGTTTGTCTGAAAATTTATATCTCTTGATCTTATTGAACGCGGAAACTTATTTTGTATATGTAATAAACGAAATTGCTTGGCATGCATAAAATGATCAATATCATTTATCGTTGGCGAGTTATAGTAGAGAGGAACAAACAATAATTCAAGGCGTGCAAGCAAAAGATTATTGATATATGTGCCAAGCCCTTTCAATATCTCGAAATCTCCGCCTTGGGCGTCAATTTTAATATAATCAGGCGGAGAAATTTTTTTATTTTTTATCATGGACTCAAGCGTAATACATTTTACTTTTTTTGTGGAAGCAATTGAAAACTGCTTAGCTAATCCAAATTTTCGAGCGCACTCTATATTGGGCTTTAACAAAGAACTATTTGGCAAATAATTGCAAATATAAAATTCTTTTACATCTGTCTTGCTAGACCACAGGGCATATGGTACAATTTCGCAAGTTTTAAAATTTCTTTTTTTCAGGTTGGCTTTTTGTTGAATTATTGCCTCTTCTTCATCTGCTTCAAATCCCATTATATTAACAAAAGGTTCAAGAACTCCAAATTGAATAAGCCCACCGCGAGTGCCTACGTCTATTGCTGTTATTGAATTTTTATTAAGAAATTCAATAACATGTTGTGGTATATTTGATATCATAAAACGAAAATCTTTCTAAATTAATTTTAAAATTTACCAATTAAAGTCATTATCAATTAATTTATATAATGCCTGATTATATGGTTTGAAATAATCATTTAAATAATTATAAACATTTTTGGGAATATGGGTTTTTATAGAATTTGGTGTTACATTTCTTGGTGTAAAATCTTTAACAATATAATCAGGATTGAGATCCAAGAAATGATAAATTTGTGTCATTACATCGTTGGGTTGGGCATAGAATTTTTCGCTATTAATAATAAGCAATCTATTTTTAGGGAAATACCCTAAGAATCGTTTTATTTGTTCGATATACAATCCACGTGATTGATAAGAAAAATGGATAAAAGGATCGTTCTTATAATTGTCATATTTAATATCTCGTTCTAGAATTGTTTCTAGCTGCGGTAAACGATGCTTTTCATATTGTAATGCTTCACTTATGGAGAGATGCTCTCGATACCTTTGAATTTCATGAAAGTAATGTGATACTGCACGATCAACTGGATTTCTCAATAATAGTATGATTTTAACATTAGGTAAACACTGATGAATTCGTTTTACAGCTTTTGGTACAAAAATATAATCTGTTGAAGCTTCAAAAGTGAGAGTATTTTGAATTGTTTTAAGAGGAAAGTGAGCCTTATACCATTTAATACCTTGATAATACAGATCTGTAGAAAAAAAATATATTTCTTTATGATTTGGTTTGCTTATCTGTGGATGCTGTATGAGATAAGCATACAAACTTGTCGTTCCTGATTTCATTGCTCCAACTACCAAAAAATCAGGCAATTTTCTTAAACTCCATGTACTCTGTCGATATTTCCACAGAATATTTTTTGAAAAAATTTTGAATTTAACAGGTACTAAGTTTTTAGGTTGGATCATAATGCTATACTCCACATTCAGACCATTTATTCCTTTGACTATGTTCATCAATTTTTTTATCAAAATTCAATATTGAGAACGGAATAGTTTTATCATTGTTTCTAAGTGCTTCAAAAACTAACTCGTATTTACCAATAATTTTATCAATGGAAAAATTTGACAATACCATAGATCTAGCATTGCTTGAAATTAGTTGACGTATTTTTGGATTTTTTAATAACTGACTTGCTTCTTTCCACTCTTTTCTGGAGTCAGCAAATAAACCGGTTTTTTCATGTTCAATCCAGCGTGTATAATCAGGAATTGGGGATGCAATAACAGGCAAACCTGCAATCATATATGTTTGAATTTTGGCACCAAATGGTTTAATTAATGTTCTGAAAATATTTGTAAAAAAAGGGGCAATTCCGATATCATAATCCTGTAATAACCTTGCAATATTTTTATTACCAGGAAACAATCTGTCTGCTTTAATGGTTGGGTGATATTTTGCTATTGTTATTAATGGTATATCTAATGTTTCATAAAGATTGCCATATAACTCAGACTGATTTTTGTTATATATACTGGGAAAATATTTGGGGTCAAAGAATACATCTCCAGGAAAATTGCCCTGTACCCATCGTGACATGTTGATTGGATACCCATGCCATACAGCAACAGGATCATGAGTGGTATGGCGCTTTACTGGCACATTTGCATGTAATTCATCTAAAAGAGGTTCTTCAATCAAAACTGTTTTGGCCAGATAAGGCGAAAATTTTTTTAATTCGTCATATAAAGAACAATATAAATATCCTATGCTGTTAACAATAATTATATCACATATGTCTAAGGTTTCAATGACTGTATCAAATGGAAGTAAATGCGCTTTCCATACTTCTTTTCTGAGTCCTAAAGGCTCACTGATGTATAATATAATTTTTGTGCCGTTCTTTTTTGCAGCTTTTATTTTGGGCAGGCATTTGAGAAAGGACATTACAGGATGAAAATGAATTATGACAAACTCAGCTTGAAGATGGCCTTTATTTTTTAAAACATGCCAACCCCATTTTTTAAATCTGTTCATGAAGCGTTTAAAGTTTTCGATACCTGCGCCATTTTTGATTCCATAAGTTTCGACTGTCAGTTTTGGTTTTGATATTGCAGAGAATCTATGTACATAACTGAGTTTCTGATAACATCTATTTAAAACAATGTTTACAATTTTTTGCTTCATTCATTTCACCTCCATTAATGCAAAGGATTCAAGTGTTTACGATTCTGTCCATTCAATTAGGCCAATACCAACTTTCTTTCTCGTATCGTTAATGAATTCTTGATAATCATATTTTTCTTTTATTTCATTCCACAGTTTAAAAACTTGAATTTTTTTTAATTCAGGTCTTGGTAGTATGTCGTGAAATGCAATATAGCCTTTATTTTTTACCAATGGCGCATACATTTCAAAATCTTTCTTTACACCTTGATATGAATGGTCTCCATCAATAAAAAGAAAATCTATTTTTCTGTTCCCCAATATAATTTGAACTTTATCTTTTGTGATATTATCATGAGAGTTACCTGGAAGACAGATTACCATTTGGTTATTAGCAGCAAATTGTTGATAAAAATATTGACGATTTGGGGAATAAGCATTTTTCAATCCAGGTGCCAAATCCATGGAAATAATAAGTGAGTCCTTATCAGCAGCCTGAGTCCATAAGTATAAAGTCCCACCCTTGTAAGTTCCAATTTCGCAGATAATACGAGGTTTTTGCAAGTAAATAAAATTATATAATGACATTATTTCTGAAGATATTTGTTTTGCGTTGATATCTTTATACTCACCTTTACCAATATACTTATTTAAATGCAGATAAGGATGTAAACCCGGATAGTTTTCTTTTAACAAATGAAGTTCTTTTAACGATTTTTTTAGCTTGTTATCGTTAAACAAATATTTTTTTATATATTGAAATTTGTTGTTTAAGTATTTCATAATTTGTATCTTAATCTTACATAAAATAAATTTATTGTTTAGAAATAAATGTCACTTTGATCATAATCGACATAAAAGACTAAAAATTTAAGATTTCCTTTGGCGTCCCCATGTTTACTAACTGTCCTCGTTCAAATTCATAAATAACATCGCATAATTCCACTGTTGATAGTCGATGCGCAATAATTATCATTGTTTGTTTACCACGTAAGCTGAATATTGTGTTTATAATCGCCTTTTCATTTTCGTTGTCAAGTGCACTGGTCGCTTCATCAAAAAGGATTAACTCTGGTTTTTGATATAAAGTTCGTGCAATTGAAATACGCTGACGTTGCCCACCTGAAAGACGTATACCTCTTTCGCCAATATATGAATTAATACCTGAAGGCAAATCTTTTAAAAAATCATCCATTGCGGACATGTGGCAGCATTTTAATACTAAATCTGTATTTATATTATTTTTATCATTTTCAAATGCTACATTTTCTGCAATTGTGCCATCAAAAATATATGGTGTCTGTGGAACATATCCTAAACGGGTTATCCACTTCGAACGAGAAAAAACGTTATCCAGTACATTATCATCAATATAAATTGTACCATGTGATGGTAGTAATAAACCTGTAAGTAAATCAATAAATGTACTTTTTCCAGCACCTGAAGCACCAATTATTCCGATTACATCTCCTTTTCTAATGGTCAGGTTAATATTATGCAAGGCATATTTTTGTGAATTATGGTATGAGAACGAAATAGATTCAAAGCGAATGGTATTTTTAAAAGCAATTTCTTTTTCTGATGATAATGAAAGGCTCGTATTACGAATCGTATTTAATTGAACATCTTTGTAGTAGTTGAGTATTTTATCAACATACGGAAAAGTACTTCTTATTGTAGCCAGATAGGTAAGAATGCGGTTCAAAGCAGGTAAAACACGCCAGGCAGTGACTGCCAGTAACGTAATTGTACCACTTACCCTTGCAACTGAGTAATTCAAAGCAAATAACATAAAACAGATTGCAAAGGATATCATGAAAAAACCTACTGATTCTAATAACCATGTAGGTAGCTTTGCAATAACCTGCTGATATCCATAGCTTTTGGAGACAAGGTAAAGACTTTTTGTATACTGATTTATAAAAAGATCTTGTTTGCCGGAAATCTTAACATCTTTGTATCCATGTATTATTTTTGTAGCTTGTTTATTAATACTTTGATCAAAATCGCTGTTCATCAAAGCAACGTGATCCAGTTTTTTTCGCAGACTTGTAAACAAAAAAAAGCTTGTAGCCCCCAGAATTGTAATAACAATTAGTGAAACAAGCGGTTGAACCACAAGTAGAGTTATTAACATAATTGAAACCATTAGTGAATCAGCAATAATTTGTAAAAGATTTGAAACAAACCTTCGTCCAATATAGCCTCGCCAATTTGCTGTAATCAGTATCAAATCTGCTGAATTTTGTGAAAGGTGCCATTCATAAGGCATATCTATAAAACCTGATAATAAATTACCAGCAAACAGACCTTCAATCAGTGAAGAAAATCGGATACTCCAGTAATTTACTATTCCCTGGGTAATGTTTTTAATATTGACCAAGATGACAACCAGGATACTAGTAAATATAACCAGGTTCGTCGAATCTGCCAACCAATGCCAATCAAAAATATCTATAACAAAGTTTAGATATTCTGATTGTCTTACTTTTTCTATATCAGAAACAACAGATGCAAAAAAAGCTATACAACAAAGCACAATTGTCTCTAAAACAGATAGGCAAATCATTCCACATAAAATAATCCAGAATTGTGATTTGCGGTGTGATGGAAGTGCTTCAATTATTTTTTTAAATTTATTGATTATTTTTTTCAAATGTCACGTGTTATTCTTTTAATACGATAATTCTTATGAAGGTATTATTTATTACTTATTTGAAATATCTTTATACTTATATCTAAAATATTTATTTCAAAAGATTTTCTAAATTCATTTTTTTGAGCATCAATGATGGTATCTTGACAGACATATTTTTTCCAAGATAAATATGTCTTTTTATCTCTATAGAAAAAAAAGATTAATGCATCTAACTTTTTATTCTTTTGGGATTCATTGATAAATACATCAATATTATCAGGAAGGGGCACAATATTACGAGTTTCATGAAAAAGAGGTAGCATAATACAATTTGTTGCAATAATAGCCTCTGGCTTGAAACAGTCTAAATAATTTTCAAACGGTTGCCAAACATCAGATGTTATATTCTTTGGGGATTTATTACAATAACCTGTAGCTATAGTAAGCAAACCTGAGGATGTTGAAAACATAAAATACACGATGATCAATGGGTAAATATATTTTTTTATGTTTGTTGAAGAAAAATTCATGGCAAGAGCTTTTACAAAGAGAAAGGATGTTGCAATAATGAAAGGAACGAATAATAAATAAAGCCTTGAACTTGGTCCCGCTCCCAGACAGCCTACCAAAATTAGAGAAACGACCCCTATCAGAGAAAACCAACGCAGTCGGGCGACTACAGGATCTTTTTCTGGAGCAAATATTGATACGGTTAAAATCCAAAATATTGGTGTTAGTACGTTTAACGAAGAAAGTTTTTGTATGCTTTGATTGATCTTTATGATATAATCATGGAAATTGAACATATTGATAAAACTTATGTAACTCGTTAAGTAATATGTGGACTCAGAATTCATCTCAAGCGCTGATACACTTTGACCTGTAATCCATGGGATGCTTTTGAATATAATAAAAAAAGGGATAGAACCAACAGATAATTTTAAAACAATTTGAAAAAGGATTTTGATACGAATTTGCTGTACAATCAATATTAATATAAGTGGATATAAAAATATTGCCTGAATTCGCATGATTAATATTAATCCAACAATGGCTCCAATAGAAATTGTTTTTTCGGGAAACTTTAGCGAGAACCAGACACAAAAAAGTGCTAAGCCCCAAAAGACAGGATCTGTTAAAGGTCGAATCATATTAACAAGTACAAGCCAGTTAGAGCAAAATAAAAGACAACAAAAGAGGAGTTCTTTTGTTGTTAAGAAACGAGCAAAGATTAATACCATAAAGACGAGACCAAAAATGTAAAACACATAACTAACCATGCAACCGTACCATAAACGACAGTTGCCTACGATTTTATATATACCAGCCATCATTATTGAATAACCGGGATTGGTAAGAGCAGATGGCTGTCCCAACTCTCTTTTTGCATTTACAAAATCATTCCATGTATATGGGTTTAAAACGTGTATTGAAGAGCTTTCGAAGGTTCTTGAAAGAGATGCTGCATTGACTGCATATATTTTTGCATCACCATTTTCATATATATCATAAACGCCAGATGAACTTAAAGATATCCACCATGTTATAGAAGCGTAAATCAAAACGACAACAATTATTGAATAGGTTTTCTTCATAATTAATTCAAATTTTGACCTTAAAGGTTGTTAATTATTTGAAACATTTTTTTCTGTTTCCATTTGGATGCTTATAAGACTTTGTCCACTAATAAACAGACAAACAAACCCCAAAAATATTGGAAAAAGGAATGTGAGTGCATGCATCACAAAAACAAACGCTATGGCATTATTGCCTGTTAAATTAATTGCTTTTAAGGCACTAATTGCAAAAAATTCGTAAGTGCCAATATATCCGGGAGATGATGGAATTATCGTTCCAAGGCCAATGGACAATAAAATAAACAGTGATGCTGCGGGTGATAAATTTAGATTAAATGCTTTAGCTACAAACCATAATGATAAAATTTCAAGAATCCAGATAATTGCTGAATATAAACAAAATGAGGATGCATTTTTTAAATTCTTTAAACTGTTAATCCCATTAACAAAATGATCAAAAGCGAACAAAATCTTATCTAATAAAACATTGGGAAGAAAAACCATTACATTCTTTGTTATTTGTTGATAAAAGTATCTCCATTTATTTAATGAAAAAAGAATAAATAGACAAAACACACCCATAATGCCAAGGATTAGACCTGTTTTTCGTATTGTTTCTGGTAGTGGAAAAAATATTACTACACCATAGAGTAAAAATACTGTTATTACTAATTCAATTAAACGTTCTAAAACAACTGTAGCTAAGACAGTTGAGCTGGATATGGATTCATATTTTGCTAACATCCAGACGCGCACAAACTCTCCTGTTCGTGCTGGCAAAATATTATTGGCCAGATATCCGATTGTCATTGCAATAAACAAATTTTTATTTCCAGGCAAAGGACTTAACTCGAATAATGTTCTCCATCTCAATGAACGAATCGCAAAATTAAGAACCGGTATAATAAATAATGGGATAAAATAATAGTAGTTAGCTGTTTTGAATGAAATATAAATATCGTAAAAATTGATATTTCTTAATACAATAAACATCAATAATATACTTATGAGCATGCCAGTTGCAATACGCCATCTCTGATTTTTTACTGAACTCAAATAATCTCCTTATACAATTGTTCTGTTTTTTCTGCACAAATATCCCAATTGAGATATGAGTCAACAAACTCTTTGCCATTAAGACCAATTTTTTCGCGTAATGCATTATTTTTTAATAGCTTAATTAGTTTTTGAGAAATTTCCTGAATATTAAATTTATTAACAATCATAATATTCTCTTCGTCTTTCAATACATCCTTTCCATATAAATCTTCTGGGACATTTATCAATACAGGCGTTTTATGGTACATTGCTTCAATACTGGTAAAACTCAACTGGTCATAACGGATAAAATGGAGTATAGCAAAAACATGCGCTTTTGAAATAAGCTTACTCACATCTTCAGGTTGGATTTCTCCCAAAAAACGAACTGATGATTTCAAAACAAGACGTTCAACTTCATTTATGGGTTCGTTGAATTGAATTCGGCCTGCTAATATCAACTTTGCTTCTGGTATTTCTTTTAATACGATAGGCATCGCCCGAATCAAATTTATCGGATTACGTGCTGGATGAATATGACCAATACTAACAATGGTTGGAGATTGAAACTTTATTTTATAATTCTTGTTTTGAATCCTTTGATGCACGCCAGTATGAATATTTGATACGATTTTACTTCTTACCTTCTCTCCATAGTGATTTAAAACATATTTTACATGCGCAGAATCAGAACAAATTATTCGACACC